>TARA_R100000426_G_scaffold19771_1_pt1 | contig 22368 bp, 6 predicted proteins | sample TARA_R100000426 | Tara Oceans TARA_R100000426 (sample SAMEA2620421) | marine metagenome | biome: marine biome (ENVO:00000447); feature: surface water layer (ENVO:00002042); material: "saline water (ENVO:00002010), including plankton (ENVO:xxxxxxxx)" | depth 5 m
AAGCGAAAGCCCTAGTCCTTCTACTGGAGGTGGTGGTGGAGGCAGCACTGGAGGAAGAGGAGGTCCAGTAGATTTAGATACAAGCACAATAGACGACACCGGCAAATCTTTTAAAAAAACATGTGTCGCCATCATTAGAGAAACTTCAAAGAAAACAGGTGTTGACCCGAGAGCTTTAGCTGGAATTATGAGGGTTGAGTCTGGTGGATTTGGAAACACTAAAGGTAAAGAGGCTGATTTTAAGTTTACTGCTGCCGACAAAGCATTGGTATTAGATGAAAAGGCTGGGGTCAAGCGCACTAGTGCGCTTTATGGAAAAAACGCTTTAAAATCAGCACCACGTTTAACAAAGATAAGTCCAACCCCAACCGCTAGTGACACAACGGAAGCTAATGCGATTGCAAGGGCTGTAAACTGTCAATTTTTTAATAGAAGTCGTTCCAAGGGTAGTATCATTTTAAAAAATTACGATGAAAAAACATTAAGAAAAATTGAAGCTTTGCCTGATTCGACTCGTGGTAAAAAGAAGCGCCTCAAGTTCGATAGGAGCACATTTACCTCTGATCACAAATACGATTCAACCGACAATAGAAGAGATCAAAAAAATGCACACAAATCTGGAGATTCTTTTGCTAATCTTTTTGGAGGCAAAGACATGACAAAATCCGCTCTCGGAAATGTTTACAAGATAGCTCCGATGAGTGCTATAAGAGTGACAGCGCTAGGACTTTTTCAAACACTTGGAGGAGAATCGCTGCTTCCCTTAAATGGAATCAGTAAAACATCAAACGCACTAAGAGAAAGTTTAACCATCACAAAATTTGATAATATATTAGCTCAATTTTATAAAGATCCCTTCCTTGGAAGTATTTTATGTGCGGCGCAATGGTGGAGCCAGCCTAGCAAACAAGGTGCTAAAAATAAGCTAAATAAAGGCTTCAGACAGCCTATTGGCTCAAGAGATGTTGCTGACATTTATTATGGCATCGTCCCTTATCTTGGAGGTGGTCCAGATAATTTTAATTACAGCTTAAAAGTACTTCAGTACGGAAATATCTTTGAACAAGAACATCCAGATGTCATAGAAGAATTGGGATTTAAAATAAACTAAAATGACCGAGAATCTTTTCAATAATGCTCCGTCCAATGCAAGCTTTTTTGAACGTTCTGCTAATCCTGACGGCGGTACGTTAGACATAATAAAAACAGCAGAAGATCAAATAAGACTTCTCATAAAAGATTCTTACGAAAATGATGCTCTTTCAAATCAAATTAAATTTTATGCTGTTTGTTTAAGAAAATTGGAAAATACGAAAGATGAGCACAAGGATCTTGTTAGGATAAAAGCAAGAATACCCGAACTACATTATATGTTGCCAATTCCAAAAGATAAAAATGACATGGCAGCAATATCCCTATACCCTACTTTTGTGGCTTATAAAAATAATTTTTCAAAAATACCCTCCAACAAAGCAAATTCTGTTATTCCTGGTACAATTCTTACTGTAACTTTTGGGAATATGAGCAACTTTTCAGAGCCTTTGCTTTTAGAAATTGGAAAAATAAGTGAAGGTGTAGAAAGAGAAAGCCCTTCTTCTGGCGGTGCATCCACTGGCGGCAGAGGTGGCATGACCACTTCAAAACCATCAATCCCAACAGAACCGCCTAAAGATGGTGGAGTCGGAAAGTTTGTTGTTTTGTTGGGAGATTCAAACACTGTAGCTAATACCATGGCTCCTGGTACCGGCAAAGGCAAAGTAGATATATTTAGAAGTTGGAAAAACGAGTTTTACCCTAGCTCTGATTATAGAAAGTTTATAAGAAGTGGTAGAAAATTAGTCGGACCTGCAACAAAAATCGGTTCCATACAAAAAGGATCTACAACTGCTCCACCTTTAGATAATTTAGGTATAAAAAAAGAAAATATAGCTGTTATAATAATAGGATCAGCAGGCGGAAACGACTCTACGACTGTAAAGCCAAAAGACGTAGCTAACGACGCGTCAGATTTTAATAAAAATGTTCGCGCTGTTTTTGAAACACTTAAAGATTACGAGGATAATGGAATACTAGTTGTCTTTTATGGATTACCTTTTGGAATGAGCGATACAAATCCAAATCTCGCCAAATTAAGAGAAAATATGGATTTAAATTTACAAAAACAAGCAAAAGCGGTGGGATTTAGTAATTACGTGTCGGTGATGGAAGACACTAAAAAAATAAAGCTAGCAGCAAGTGCCGCCGGTATGCCAATGACTGGTGAATTCAGAAACCATTATAAACATCCTGGCGAAAAGAGAAAGTATGCAGAATTAATTAAAAGCGTTTTACCTTTTAGATAAAAAAACAAGTAATTGAAATAATTATAACAAAAGAGATTTTAATGAATAATGTAATTCAACTTAGCGTAGAAAAGAATGGGGACACGTTAGTCCTTTCTTTTAGACAATTAAAAATGACACTAGAAGCAAGCTATCAGTCTACGGATAAAACTTTTATTATCCCAAATGAAAAAGCAAAGCTTAAGAATTATGTTGATGAAGTTTATTCAAAATCGTCGCCATTGAATGCTCCAAATAAAGCAGATTTTGTAAAACAAATAATAAATTATATTTTAAAAATTAACGTAGATTCTGTAGATATTAATTCATTAAATGATTTTTTGGATAACAAGCTAGAAATAAAATTAGATGATCCGACATACTTTGGAAATGTTGCCGTAGAACTTGGCAATAAACTTGATCCACTAAAAGAGTTTCAAGATACAGTTAGCAATATTGAAAAAAAGAATAAAGAGCTTTATAATGCAATTAATGAAGAAAGTACATTTCCTCTAGACGAAACCAACATAGACGATGAGGATTTTGATTTCGAGGGCGAGAGCGAGCAATTTTCTCGTTCTGAAACTGATACTGGATCAAATCTAGATATGCAACGAAATATGCCTCTACCAGCTGTTGGTGGTAAAAAGCCTGTTGCTTCTAGATCCGGGATGTCAACTAGCAAAGCAGGACAATTAAACAACCTACCGGATAGTATAACTGTTGAGTTAAAAGGGGTTGGAGGAGATAGGAACATTGAACCGGTACCAAAGCCAATTTATTATTCCGGTGACAGCTATCTTGAAAGTGAAAATAATTCTGGTATTATTTGCTCTAGAGATGAACATTATAGATTAAGACCTCAAACTGGGATAGGCGCAGTGTATATTTACGCCGGTCGAAAAGGTTCGCCAAAAAAAGAAGGACCTGCGTTAACCTTATCGGAACAAGCCGATCCAGAAGAAGCAAATCGCAAGAAAGTAACAGGCGAGGCTAATGATTTAGTATCAGATTCAGCCTATATATACGTTTCTCAAAAATCTGACGTTGATAGTCTTTTGAAAGTTACTGCTAAAGGAAGCTATGGCAAAAAATTTATAAAGTTATCAGACAGTCGCAATGCAGAACAAGAGACAAGGAAAGGATTATCTTTAGTAGCTATGAAAGCAGATGACATTGTTTTAATGTCTCGTGTTGCTGGCATAAGATTAATAACCGCACCAGATAAAAAATCTTCTAAAGCAGTACCAGGTGTCGACGGCGGTGAGGTTATTTCAAAATTTGGCATCGATTTAATTGCAGGTAACGACGATTCTGATCTTCAGCCCCTAGTAAAAGGTGAAAATTTAAAGTTATATCTCGAAAATCTTTCAGATGTCATAGATTCAGTTAGGGCGGTATTAGTCGATTTTATAAATTCACAATCAAAATTTAACGCCGCAGTTATGAAACACACTCACTATGATCCTTATCTTATAACAATGGGGTTTTTATCAACAAACGGTAGCAATCCTTTAGCTTTTAATGGTGGTAAAGGGTATGGCTCTATTGAAGTCGTTACAGCAGGTAAAATGGCATTACTAGATACCGCAAGGCAGCAAGCCAACATTTTAAGTATAATGCTAAATAGAACAGGAAATGACGTTAATGCGTTTAACCCGATTGGGCAATATAAAATTTTAAGCGAAAAAAATAGGACAAATTAAATTATGGCTAAAAAACCCACATATATTGCGATTAGCAGCGAGCAACTAGAAGGAGCTATTAATTCGTATAAAAACCTCAACCGTAGCAAGGGGCTAGAAAAATATAAAAATAGATTTGTTGGGGTGCCTGGGGTTTCTCTTACAATAAAAAATATAATTCCAAGATATTTTATATTTTTTGGTGAAATGGATTCACCAAAGGGCGCCGATACCTCTCCCGACGACATAAAAAAACATTTTTTTACACAAATAAGAAATCAAGGGTTTCGCTTTAGAGAAGAAGGGTTTTTTACTGATATCGGAGCCTTTGAATTTCCGGGCAGTATAGTAGATGCAGAAGATTTGGCTGATGCTTATGGCTTTGGAAGAAAACACGCCACAATTGAAGCTTATGATTTCACAGATAAAACTAACAGAAAATTACTTTATCAAATATTTGTAAGCGCCCCAACGCTTTTGGTTAGAAATCAAATGGTAGCTACAGATTTTACAGCAGCTGACAGCGCTGGTATGGCATTTGAGCAGCAACAAAGAGAAAGAGCAAAGAGGGCTCAAAAGAAAGGTTCATTGGGTCCAGTGATTCCAGGTGACATTTCTGTACAAGATGACAACAAAGTAATTTCTATCTACACTATTAGCAATATTGATAACTACGCCTATGTAACGAGCTTTCTTTTAAAGAAAGTAAAACAAAGAATAGACCATCACTCAATAGTCTTAAATAAGCAGATTGACTTCATTTATCAGTCGACAAAAATTAGAAAACTACCACAGGCAATAAAAAGTATAAAAGCTAATAACGTCCCCGACGCTAAGGCAGCCGATTTAACAAAAATAAAATTCATGTTTGATAGAGAAGATTATACACTTAGAGGAATTCTTTTTCTTAATCAGAATAACAGAAAGGGATTTCTAGTTCAAACAAATGAACTTTCTGGAAATTTGAAAAAGTTTTTTAATGATAAAACAACAAATTCAATAATATACAATTTGTCAAAAATTTATAACAAATATTCAAACAGAATTACTGTTGTATCTAATAATCTTTTTGAAGGAGAATCAGATTTAAAAACATTTATTCAAAGATACATATACCCAAAAAGCACATTCAGAGATAGTGGAACTGGAATAACAAATGATCTAATAGAAACCTTTATTTTAGGCGATATTAGAATGCTTGATGATGATGTGTTCAGAGAATACGTTGAAACAAATGCCGCTTTTGCTTCCGATGCTTTTAAAGGTCAGATGGAGGCGCAGGTAAGTCAACAGTATGAAGGCATAAATGATATTATTGGTGAAGCGTTCTTTAAAGGAAAATTTAGAGAAATTGAATCAACAGAAGATTTTTTTGAAGACTTGTTAAATTATGTACCCATACCTGAATTAATAGCTTTATCCACAAGATGTTTATTAAAATTAATACCTTTAAGGGAATGGATAGATAAAATATGTAAAGATTTTATACTAAAACACTTCGACGAACATAAAGAAACTATTATTCAAGAGTTGGAGTCAATGGATAATGGTGTTGCAAAAGATTTATCAACTAGATTAAAAGACATTTATTTCAATAGAATACTAAATGAAGATTTAATTATTGACACTGCCAGGGGTGCCGCAGAGACATTAGTAGAATTAACCAGCAATGCTTTTGTCACAGATGCCTGGAGAGCTGGTAGAGTAACAGATATGAAGCTATTGTTTAGTAGATTGTCTTTAAGATATGCTCAAACTACACGCGCACTTGGGCTTGATAGTCAAGAATACATAAATGATAAAATAAGAAAAGATCTTCAAGATAATGCAGACGTTAATTGGCTTTGGTCTGATAGTTTAATAAAAAGAAAACAACAAAAAGAATTCAGAAGACAAGAATTAAATGATTCTTTAAATGGATTAAGAGAAAAAAAATCTGTCTTTGGCGGTGTTAATGAACCAACTAATGTAGTTAGCACAGAAGAATATTATGTTAGAAAAATATCAGAGATAGACACAGAGTTAGTCGAGATAAACAATGGCATCACAAACGCTAGGGATTTATTGTTGCTTTTCCGTCAATTGTTTGAAACGGTGTTTCCCGCTTTGTTAGAGCTGAATCCTTATTTAACCACTGAAGAAAAAAATGAACTTAAAGCTCATTACAGAAACGATTTATATTTCATCATCCCTAACGGTTATAATAAATCCAAGGCTCTGAAAGCTTTAAATAATATTGAATCAACAAATTTAAATTTTGAATTTCCTGTAAATTATGATAGTCTAACACTATCACAAAAACAAACCGTATATGATCAGAAAATCGTAAAACTAATTGATTTTTATGATCTCATAGGAGAGCTAGAAAATAGTCCTAATAACTCATTGAAAATTTTAAATCAACTTCAAAAACAAGGTACGGAGGGGTTAGATTTAGCTGTAAATGAAATTTTTGGAAACGACACAGAGAGATATTATTTATGCTTAGCTATTATAGGTGCAATACCAGCGGCGATATACATGATAGTAAAGCTTTTTCAAAATTTAGATGAAACGATAGACGATATTAAAAAAGCCACCGGTTCTGTTGTCGACGCTGTAGAAAAAAGAATTCTTTTGTTTATGAGGTATGATTATCCTTACCTTGATATTTTAGCGGAATTTGGAAAGCAGTTGGGACAAATTGCAATAAATTTAACTCGTGATTTAATAGTAACTGGTCTAATGATGGGCATGGAGGAATTAAGAAAACTCTGCAGTGATGAAGAGCAAGTAAATGCACCGTACAACCCAGTCGGATCAATTGATTTATCTAACTTTTTAATTAATTCAAAAAGAGGTACAAATGGTCAAAAAACTGGGACAATAGAAGCCTCACCATCTTATACAAAAATATCTACTTTAGACCCAAGCATAACTCCACAGATTTATGAGTCAATACTTTTGACCCTATCTCTTAATTTTTCAATTAACGAACTATTTTCACTGTTTGGAGATACGGCGTCTGATGAATTATATACTAAAGTGTTAGAATATGTTTTAGAGCTTTCACCAGATCTTATTTCGCCTGATAGTGGTTTTTTTAATTATTATTTAAATGAATCAGGCATGAGACAATTTATAGAAATTTTATCTAAAGATATTGAGTTTTCGTTTTTTGCAAAAGCAAAAGCAGAGTATGAAAGACAAAAGGAATTATTGCTTCAGGCGTGTATCACAGATGATTACAGTTTTATTGTAGAAAACTTTGATTTCCCAGAAGGACAAAATATCAATGATTTTTTAGCGGCAAATGTTGCAAAAAATAGAAATGCAATTGATATAATCAGAAGAAACGTTGAAAACATGATGCAAGGAAATACAGTTCCAACTCTATGTGAGGATGGTAAAGGCTTTTTAACAGATCCTCAAAAATTCACTGCAAAACAAATTGCGCAATCAATATTTGACACAATAGATGAAAACAATAGTCAAGCTGTATCAATTGCAAAAGATCTTTACACTGATCCTGGTGCTGGTTTTGAAAAATTTAGATCAATATCACCATCTTTAGGTCAAGAGCCTGTTAGTACTTTGGATTTAATTGATAAAAATAGAACAGAATTAATTAATTTTGTCAACAAAAATGATTTTGCTGGTAGAAAGATTTTTGAAAGTCTTTTCAATTCAGATTCTTCAATCACTGATCCACTTTCCATAGATAATTTTAAATTCATAAAAGAAGAAAATCAAGAAGTTAATATGATAAGATTTTTCTTTGAAGAGAGCGATATTTCAAATGAAAAGATTGATTTTAAATTTGATATTAATAAAGATGAATTAGATTTTAGATATGGATTGACACCAAAAGTGTCCGAAGGAGAAGAAGAGATTATGACTGAAAAAATTGTTTCTTATTCTCAAAATAAATATTTTGAATCAATAAAACAGCAATTTGAAATAGAAAATATACCTGACTCCGAAAATCTCACTCCTTCAAATAATTTTTTTGGTTATCCATTTGGTATAATTACTCAACCTTCTTATAATCAAGCAATTAAATATATATTATCTGATTTTGTTTTAAATTACGAAAATCAAGAGGGTGAAGACGCCTATTTAATAATTCTAAATTCTATTTTTAAAGATCTTTTTCTTTTTAGTTTTAAAACTGGTCTTTATCAAAAAGATAGATTTAATCTTTTAAATCTAAATAAACAAATAGTTAACTCTTTTTCGGAAGACACAGGGCAAGATAATTGCTTTTTAGGTTTTTTTCACCCACAATCACTCACAGAGGAAACTGTAAAATTTGCAGAAAGAATAGTTTGCTATTATTCGAACTCGGCAACACAAACTCCTGTCAATATTGCTTTTGTTAAATCTACGTTCGATTGTTTTATAAGAACGATAGTTCTACAAGAATTCATGCAATCATTTTTTAATTTTGGAATATTCCCTCAAGAACTTATATTCAGTGAAGCTTCGCCTCACACCACTTCTTTTTATGAAAAAATTGTAAGAATTAAAATTGAAGATGCGCTGAAAAATTCAATAAATTCATTATCAATGGATTATGCGTCTTTTTACAATGATATTTTTAAAAAATTTATTGTTGATATTACTAGGATTATTTTTCAAAATCAAAACTTGAGCGAGGAAAATGCTTTAACTTTTGTTATAAATTCACAAATACAGTTTGTTAAAAATATGTTTAAAAAAGCCTATATAAATGCATTTGGTCTATCAGAATCAGTTATAGGTGAAACTGAATTTCAACTATTAGAGCAGAAAATATTTAACGATTTATCAAATGATAGCGATGTTGAACAAAGTGCGCAAAACGTCGCTCTTTTAAATACAATTCAAGAAAATTTTGATATATCCGAAAAAATTAGGTCGATTCAAAATGATGGTTTAACAGCATATTACGATGCTACAAAAAATGTTCCAACTCAAGTGTTATTTAATGGAGACACTTATTTCTTTAAAAAGATTGAAGATGAAGAGACTGGGGTTACAAACATGGTTACTGTAGAAGTTGAAGAAAACATTCCAGTTTTTTTAAAAAATGCAGAGGAGCCTGGAGTTGGTTATTTAAACTTTGAAGATTTTACAGAACAGATATCTACTGATCCAAATAAAATTACGCATCAAAATGTTAAAGGCTTAATTCTAGATAAATATATTGAATTAAAACCAAATACAAATTTTTTAAATGAGGAAACATTTTTGATTGAAGGTGGATACAAAATGCTATTCGATCAATTTATAGAACTGTTAGAAAAATACATTGAACCATATATTGTGAACGTGTCCGGTGTAGAAATTTCTGGAAGCAATAAGGGATTAAAATATAGAACAAAATTAAAGATGCTTCTATATGAAACAAAATTGTTCGTACTATTCCCTCAAATAACTAATTTTATTGATAGTTTAGATGAAAAATATTTGAATAATATTCAACCATACGAACAACATCTGCAGCCGCTCTGGGTTAAATATTACAACATCAGAGGAGGAAAATTCGATTTATTTTCTAAAACTTATGCAATGAATTTTGATCCTGATTTTTTTAAAGACGAAGAAAATGTTGATTGGTTTAATTCATTAAACACAACACCATTGTTAAAAGAAAATTTTAACTTTTCTTTATTTGGAAAAATTAGATTAGGAGATTTTGAAAATATTTTAAGCAAGTTTTTATATCCGTCTCCATTTTATAGTTTAAAGCTCGACCAGTCTTTGGATCAAAATCAAATCAATCAAGAGCGTAAAAATAAAATTTCAAATAATCTTATAAATGGTTTCGGCAAAGTTGATTATTTAAAAACATTATTTACATATAAAACAAGAGTTAGTGAGTTTTATGATTTAATTAAAGGCGTTGGACAGGACGACTTTGAACTGCTTCGAGTATTCATGGAAGAGTTTGTAGTTGATGAAGTGCACGACGGTAAAAATTTATTTCATTGGTTTTATGAGAAAAAAGTAAGTGATATTTTTCATGTCAACACTTGCATAAGACTTGAAATGAAACTACCAGATTCTGGTAATCTTCAAATATCTAGTAATTTTGCTAATAAATCGCTTACTGCGCTGGACAAAACGCCAAACAAACGTCAGTTCTTACAAAAAATACTTTTAGAAGAAAAATTTGGACCAGAAATCATTAACAATGAAAATAATTTATTTTCTGCGCCTATATTTGAATTAAAAGAGCAGATACCAGATTATCTAACTTGGTTTGATTTTTTTGTTAATGTAGATAAAGAAAGTTATTTTCTAGATGATAATTTTTATAATGTTAAGTTAACTAATGACTTAAAAAATGTAAATTCTATTTTATTCCCAACACAGGTTTTGCGATCAGATTGTATAAGTTTTTATAATAGATTAAAAACTTTTTCTTCTACAACTCAAGGTTTAAAAGCTACAGTAAGAAAAGACTCTTATTATTCAACTTATTGGTGGAATATACAAGGAAAAGCTTATACTTTACAAGAGATAACTAAAGCTATTTATGGAATAGAAGAAAATGAAAATCAGAAAAATAAAATATTAGATGCTTTGACTCCAGACAGTCTAGAATCATTTGGCTTTAGTGCATCAGATGTGCAAACTGGCGAGGCAGTTCTTGAATCAGCTCCTAAATTTTATATAAGAGAGTTAAACTCAACTGACTTTAGATACTTGTTTGCTAATATTTTGAAAGGTGCAGATGCTGCGTCTTCTCCATTGGTTCAATTTTTTGATAAAAAAAAGATGACATTCGAATCAATAAATGGAGAAAGTATAGATCCATATATCGCAATTAACCCGGCTTTTGATTGGGGATGGTTTTTTCTACTTAGCCAAGGTGCCGAAGATTCCCGTGCTTCGGAGCTAAACAAAGCTTTTGTAGGCGCAGAATTTGAATCTGGTTATTTTTTTGGTTACGGGGGTGAAAGAAGACCAATTGGTCCAACTATTGCACCTAAACTGTTTACATTAGATGAAGAGGGTAACGAAATACCCTTCGATGAAGCTCCGGACCTTGGATATGTTGTAGAGGCTATAATACTCCAAGGCAGGACTAATTATAAAATCATAACCGGGAGCCCGAAGTACGAAGAATACGGTCTGTATACCGGTGTCTTGACTAAAGCTCAGATGCGCAATAAAGACCGCAAGACGGTTACGAACTGGCTCACAAAGTTCGTGGAGTCGGGAGGCACTGCAACAATCACATATGGAGCTATAAAAGGTGGCATTTCTGGCGGTGTTTCACAAATAATAGAAAAAGATGTTTTTGATGGAAACCCCTCTGTAAATATTTATGATTTATTTTCTGCAATGTTAAAAGACGAAAAAGACAAACAAATGTTTGATAGAATTCTTAAAAGCTTGTTTATAAAAGAACAAACTACAATTATTGCAATTATACATAGAATACTGTCAAATGCTCATTATCCAGAGGTTAAAGAAGCATTTATTCCAGCTATAGCTGACTCTTTTGAAACAGTTTTAGCTGCAGTGGCATCTGCAAATGGTGATTACCAACATACATCAGAATCTAATTCTGGCGGTTCAGGTTTAGGTCCAGATGCATTTGCAAGAGGTATCGCTTCGGTGGGATTGGGATTGGTTAAGTTTTTCTTTGGATCTCTTGCAAGTTCAGTTGATCCAACATGGCGTACACCATGGTTTGCACCTGGACCTCTTACTCCGTTTGGAATTGCTGCGAAGTTGTTAGAAGAACAAAAGATAGAAGAGCCTCCTGAAAAACTAGATAAAGCACCGACTGATATACCTGCTGGTGTTTGTGAGGATTCTCTTTTAGAGGCTGGAGAATTCTTCACTGAATTTCTTGAGACCTATAAAGATAGCCTAGCATCCAAAGAGCAGGATTAAAAGGTTTAAAATAATTGTAATTATCTATTTACTACAAATAGAGGAAAGCGAATGGCATACGGATTTTCAGCAGTTTTACCATTACAGAGAGATGACAAAGATGGCTTTTATTCTTTAACTAAGACGTTAAATGATAATATAAAGCAAAATGTTAAAAATATCATGCTGACTTCTCCAGGCGAGAGAGTCATGATATCTGATTTTGGTGTTGGAATAAGAAATTTTTTATTTGAAATTGATTCTTTTGAAAATCAAAATAGAATATCTAGAAGAATAAGAGAACAATTTTCTGAATATTTGCCATTTATTGAGATAAACAGCATTGAATTTTCTACTAATAATGAAATGATTATTGGAGTTAGGTTGTTTTATTCTGTTCCCTCGATAAATTTTTCAGATTTGTTTGAAATAATTAAACCAGTGTTATAAGGAAAAAAGCTAATGCCTAAAGTGGTAAAACCAATAATTAATTACACCGCAAGAGATTTTGCTTCAATTAAGCAAGAATTAACAAATTACGCGCAAAAATACTATCCCGAAACATTTAGAGATTTCAATGAAGCTTCCTTTGGCTCCCTTATGTTGGATATGGTGGCTTATGTTGGTGATATTATCTCATTTTATACCGACTTTCAAGCAAATGAAAGTTATCTAGAAACAGCTTTAGAGTTTAAAAATATTTTAAAAATCTCAAAGCAGTTTGGTTACAAATTTAGACCAAACGCTTCTTCTTTTGGCGAAGCAAGTTTTTTTGTAACAATCCCAAGTCTACCCGGCTTAACTTCACCAGATTACAGTTATGCGCCTGTTTTGAAAAAGGGGTCTACTTTTTCTACAACAGCCAATCAATTATTTACTTTAGTTGAAGATGTGGATTTTTCAGAAACTCAAGACGCTATATTAGTTGGTTCAACCACACCAAACGGCACCGCTCCAGAGAGATTTGCATTGAAAGCAAAGGGAATAGTTATTTCTGGTGAAGTGAGTTTTAAAACTTTTAATGTAGAAAATTATGAAAAGTTTTTATCTTTATTTGTAGATGATCAAAACATCACAGAAATACTTTCAGTAATAGATTCAAATGGAAACAACTATTATGAAGTTGATTATTTAACTCAAGATGTTGTTTATGTCCCAGTTTTAAATACTAGTGATTCAAAACAATATGCAAAAAACATTTATAAGCCAATATCAGTTCCTAGAAGATTTACAACTGAATTCTCTTCTGCTGGAGCCACACTCCAATTTGGATTTGGAACAGAAGATAATGAAGAAAAAGTTTTAGATCCGACAAGTATGTCTCTAGATATTTTTGGCAAAAATCACATTACTGAAAAATCAATTGACCCAGCCGTTTTTACTAAAACAACAAAATTAGGAGTTGTACCCTCCAATACTTTATTAACTGTTGTTTATAGAAGAAACACACAAGCAACAGTTAACGCTTCGGTTGGAAGCTTAAGTAATGTTGTTTCGCCTAATTTTACATTTTTTAATGAAACTGCCTTGTTACAGCAAAGCGTTGCATCAGTCGCGAATAGCCTAGAGCTAACAAATGAAAAAATAATAAGCGGCGAAGTTAGCGATATTACAACGAAAGAAATAAAATTAAGAACACAAGGTGCGTATGCCGCACAGAACAGAGCGGTAACTGCTGAAGATTATGTCTCTCTTTGCTATAACATGCCTTCAAATTTTGGACAAGTAAAGAAAGCAAAGTTGTTAAAAGACGAGACAAGTTTTAGTGGAAAAAACTTAAACTTATATGTTATTTCCACTGATTCTTTGGGATTGCTAGCAGAAACAAACGACATTGTAAAACAAAATTTAAGAAGTTGGATAAATCAATATAAAATGATTGGAGATACAATCGATATTTTAGACGCAAGAATTATAAATTTACAAGTAGAATTTTCAGTTGTTTCTTATGCAAATGTAAATAAATTTGATGTTGTAAACGAGTGCATAGCAACTTTATCAAATTACTATTCAGGTTATACTTATGATATTGGAGAACCATTTAAAATTACTGATGTTTATAAGGTGTTGAATAATATACCCTCGGTCGTTGATACTAAACTTGTTACAGTGACACAGAGACTTGGAAGTAATTATTCTAATTATGACGTTGCTTATAATGATTTAATTTCTGATGATGGTAGGTATTTAATTGCACCAAAAGATGCAATATTCGAAATTAAATTTTTATCATCTGATATTACTGGAGAAGTAATCTAATGGCAATTAAAAGATACTACGCTAGAAAAGATAACACAATAACAAATGCATTTAAATCTAATTTGCAAACACGCGGCGATAGCAGCAATATGGGTCAATCAGACATTCTTGAAGTCTTCAGTATATATGCCCAGGCAACCACCTCTTCCTCTGAATTATCTAGGATCTTAATTGAATTTGATACAGATGCGATAAATGCAGATAGAACTAGCGGGGTTATACCTGCATCCGGCAGCGTAAATTTCTTTTTAAAGATGTATGATGCAGAGCATAGCCAGACTACACCAAAAAATTATACCCTATTGGTTCAGCCAATATCTCAATCCTGGAATGAAGGTCTTGGTCTAGACATGGAAGAATATTCGGATTTAGATGCGTCAAATTATATTTCTGCTTCTAGCGGAGTCGCATGGGCAGATATTACAGGTCGTGCTACTGCATCAATTGAAACCGTGGTGAAAGAGTTGCTGACTGCAGGGACATTTACATTGACAGATGCAGCCGACACCTCAACAACATATGGGTTTGTGACAGGTGTGGATGTGTCGGCAAATACTACAGCTTATACCCCTGGTACCACTGTCAACATTGGTATCGATGGTATGGCTGGTGGCGATGCAGGAGCCACCGCAGATCAAATTATTGCACGAATTAATGCCGGCACAAATATTGGTTTTACCGCATCAAAAACAGGCAATAATGTCCTCGTCACGCAGAATACCCCAGGTACTGTAGGTAATAAAACGAACGCACAAGACTCAGGCATGGGCGCCTTTGTTGTTAATAATTTTACTGGTGGTAGTAATGTTGAAGGAGGCAGTTATGTCGATAATGAACAACATAGCTTTACGCAATCGTTTAATACAGGATTCGAAGATTTAGAAATAGATGTGAGTCAAGTGGTAGAAGGTTGGATCATGGGCAAAGCAGGAGGCGGATTAGACAATTTTGGCTTTGGTGTTCGTTTAACAGGGTCTGATGAAACCCAAGAGCAGTCTTTTTACACTAAAATGTTTTTTGCGCGAGGATCACAATTTTTTCACAAAAGACCTATTATCGAGGCTCGTTGGGACGACAGTAAAAAAGATAATCGTGGTGATTTCTTTTTAAGTTCTTCTCTCGTTCCTGCTTCTGATAATCTAATGAATCTTTATCTTTACAACGTTGCACGAGGTGAATTAAAAAATATACCTTCGATTGGTAATGGAAATATTTTTGTTAGTATATACAGCGGATCTACTGGACCGGTTGGAAACAAACTAGAACTACCCGCAGGAGGTGGAGTAGTAGCAGGTGGAGATTTAAATATTACTGGCGGCTTCGTTGAAACAGGAATTTATTCTTGCTCGTTTGCTTATCCCTCATCCAGCATAACAACTATTTTTGACGTTTGGCATGATGGTGGAAATCCTGATAAGATATTTCACACCGGTTCAGCAATAACCGTTAAAACGTTTAACAGTCAAAATTACAACTTTGATCAAAAATATGTCTCTAAAGTCACAAACTTACGTTCTGCATACAGTCGCAACGAAAGAGTGAGATTTAGATTGTATACTCGTCAAAAAGATTGGTCTCCAACTATTTATACAGTAGCGAATAACAAGATAGAAACAAGCATAGTTGATAATGCTTACTATCGTTTTACAAGAGTAAGTGATAATCTAGAAGTTATTCCTTTTGGGACTGGTTCCCTAAACCACACTCGATTGTCTTATGATGTCAGTGGTAGCTATTTTGATTTAGAAATGGATTTATTCGACACAGATACTGTTTACGAGTTAGATTTTGCTTACTTGATTAATGGTAGCTACGTTCAGCAACCAGAAAAATTTAGGTTTAGAGTAGAATAATATGTCCTTAAAAGATTTATTTAAAGAACAAAAAAATTTAAAATCAGCAGAACCATTATCAAAAAACGATTTTAAACAAGAGATTGAATCTTTTGACTACGCTAAAGCAATTAACAAAAGAAACGCAAGATTTGTAGCCACTGAAGGATTTGAAGACCCGGCTAATTTTGCGCGTTTTGGTTTAGCTGAAAAATACTATGAAGATGCAATTACTAGAATTCATGACTCTTACCCTTATGATGGATCTCTAAAAGAAAAAGTTCTTTGGGAATTATCCTCTTCTCTTGTTGATCTTTATATTTTTGAAAATGGATATCCAAGATCAACTGGTTATGCAAATTTTCTTGTTTCGGCAGCAACATCTGGTGAAGCCGGCAATTTCTACCCACCAGTTTCTAATGAATATATTTTAGTAAAAGGCGGTCCACATGCTGGAACTGGTGATAAGCTTTATTATAATCAAGTTACTGACGAAGTAGTTTATCGTAAAGATGCAAACGTTTATGATTTAAGTAATAATCAAGAAAACAACCTTTTAATTGATGGAACAAAAGGAAACACCGTTGAATTTTGGCTTAAAAAAGATGCTTATGTGAATGGTCAAGAATATTTTGAGTTTGTATTAGATACTCATGTAACTGGAACAAATTATTCTGGAACACCAGACCCTAACTATGGACGCTTGGCTGTGGCTCTTGCAACAACTGGAACTTTCGGTAACACCAATGTTAAAGCAACAGCAACGTTGGAAGTTATAGATGCCGGAGGCATCCTCGACGGCGAAACGTTTGTTTTAACAAATTTTGATGGAATTGCAACAACATATAGGTTTAACGCAGGAGTGGCTTTCGGATCACAGCCCGGAGGTACCGCAGGTGGCACAGTACAGCTTGGATTTGGTGGCGCCGGAGGCGGCGCCGCAGGAAAAATCAACATAGCAGCTGCAATCGTTGACTCCATCGCAGCTACTACCGACGCCGGCTTTACTGCAGTGTCAGACGGCGTTAGCAAGGTGACAGTCACTCAAGCTAAACCTGGTGCTGCGGGAAATAAATTTAACTCACACAACGTCACCGAATTTGAAGTTAGTGAATTCACTGGTGGTACAAACGGAAAACCAATATTTTTAAGTTATGCTTCTGGAAGTAATAATATTAATACATATATTGGTGCCACCACTCTTACGACTGCCTCAATAGCAGACGGCAATTGGCATCATTATGCTGTAAGAATGAAAACTACCGGAAGTAATACGGTTTTTGATTTATTTGTGGACGGCAAACACAATGATGAAACTTCTGTAGCCACAACAATTGGATACGTTCCAGGAGCAATCGTCGCGACGTTGGGATCTCAAGCATCTCAATTTTGGGATGGTAGCGATAATCGCGGCGCAAGGGGTTGGTCCCCGCTTTCCGGGGCAATTGATGAGTTTAGATATTGGAAACGCTGGAGAACGTCAAAGCAAATTCAAACACGTTGGTTTGATCAAGTAGGCGGAGGAACAAACACAGACTTATCTAACACTGATCTTGGTGTTTACTTTAAATTTAACGAGGGCATAACACAAACAGCTTCAGTAGATTCTGTAGTTTTAGACTATTCCGGTCGTGTGAGTAATGGCTCTTGGACAGGTTACAGTTCATTATACTCTCGCGAAACAGGATCGGCTATATTAGAATCTTCCGCAAGCACTATAGAGTTTAAAGATCCTATAATATATGACTTTCACCCTGATGTGTCCACCTTTAGGACAAATATGAAATTGTCGGGTAGTATTCATGACGATGGTAATGTTAACTGCCTTAAGACTTTCATTCCTGCTTGGATGCTTGAAGATAATGAAACAAATCAAGATGATCTAAAATCAAACGATCTTTTAAATTTACTGCAAATAATTGCTGCTTACTTTGACGAAGCAGCCAATTTATTGAAGAAGTTACCGCAGCTGTCACACTCAAAATATTATAAGGGTGACACTTCTCCTCCTTCTTTTAACAAAAAAGGTTTAGAATCTCTTGGATTAACAACCCCAGATATTTTTATTGACTCGAATCTTCTAGAGAGATTTGAAGATAGAGACGATACAATTAAGTTTGAAAAAAGTCTACAAGAAGTAAAAAATATTATTTATCAAAACATATATAACAACTTAAGCTACATTTATAAATCAAAAGGAACCGAAAAATCAATAAGAAATCTTTTGCGTTGTTTTGGTATCGGAGATAATGTTTTAAAGATAAATTTATATGCAAATGAAGCAGTTCACAAACTTGAAGATAATTTAAAATTAATTTCAACAGCGAAGAATTATATTAATTTTAATGAAAAAAAAGCCAATGGAATTTCAAACGATAAAGCAAACGTTTTTCAATATAAAATAGACGATAATGCTACTTCTTTTATTTCTGGTACACAGTTTACAGATGGAACATTTGAGGGAGCAGGATTATCATTCACATTGGAATCGAACGTGCTTCTTCCAAATCGTGTTCCTCAAGGTGAATATTCAACAGTTTTAGATCGATATGAAAATCAGATTGCAAATTTTTATCCTATTCATCAAACCTCTAGTTTATTTGGTATGCATACTGCAAGAGAGACAGAGAATGATTTAGAGTGGGCAGCCGACGATTTTGCAAACTTTCAAGTTTTAACAATAAAAGAAGACAAATTTTCCTCTAATGCACAGTTTAAACTAACTGGAACCGCTGATTCCTTTCTTGCTGCCTTACCAACTCTTACTTCTCCTTTTTTCAATAACGCTTACAATGATCAACTTTGGACTATTTCAGTTACAGTAGAACCAACAAAAATAGAAACAATTAACCTAGTTGATGGCACTAGCGATTCAGATTACATGGTTCGTTTCTATGGTGTAAATCACATAGCCGACTATAAAGCAAATGAATTTTTATTGACTGGTACTATTACCAACGATGCAGGTAGAAAATTCATGTCTAGAAGAAAAAGAGTTTTTGTTGGCGCCCATAGAACAGATTTCACTGCCAGTGTTTTACAGTTTGCCGATTCAAAGATAAATTCTTGTAAGGCTTGGTTTGCTAGTATCCCTACCGGAACAATTGATAAGCACAACTTAAAATTAGGAAGTTTTGGTGCTGAAAATCCAACACAAAACAGCTTCCTTTACCAAGATAGTATTAATACAACTTTCGTCCCAGAATCACAAACTTTAGCCTTATTGTGGAACTTTTCTACCGTAACTGCCTCAAATGCAAGTGGTCAATTTAATGTCGAAGACGAATCTTCCGGCTCGGCAAACGATAATCGTTATGGTTGGTTTAGTGGTTTGGTGTCCAGAAGACATACTGCTAGTGGTAGCTTCTTTATTCCCTCATCAAAAACTGTAGTTGATTCAATAGAAAGAACAACTTATCAATCACAAGTACCAGAGGTCATGTTAGATTCTAACTTGACTAGAATATTGTCACAAGATGATGAATTTTTTGATAGAAACACTAGACCTACAACCTATCACCTTTCAATAGAAAAGAATCTTTTTCAAGACATTTCAGAAGAAATGTTAAACATGTTTGGATCTGTTGTTTGGTTTAACAATATGATAGGCGCACCCGTAAATATGTATCGTGGAGAATACAAAGAACTAAAAAGAGCGGCAGATCTTTTCTTTGAAAAGGTTGGAAACGATTATGACTTTGATAAATATGTAGAGTACTTTAAATTTATTGATTATGCAGTTTCTCGATATTTAGTAAAGCTAATCCCCGCTTCTATGCTAGCTCACGAAGACGGAATCTCAACTATTATTGAAAATTTTGTTCTTGGAGATAGAAATAAATTTAGACATAAGCTTCCAATAATTAAACAAATCACGATTGAACCAGAAAGTAATACTCCTATTGCTTTCAATGCAATGATGGTAGCTCCACCAGCACCAGGGTTTAGCGATAACATCCAGTACGCAGATCTCGATGCACCAGTATCAAATCCAAATTCATATAAGCACATGCAAGCTCCAATAAATGATAAACAAAAAACAAATGCTGCTTACTGGAATCAAAGATCAGAGAGGGCTAATCCAGTTATTTCTTCTGGTGATACAGCAGTTGATGCAAACAGGCAAACATTATTAGATGTTATTAACAACAACACGAATACAAAACCTCCACTATTAAGAAATATTTCAACTTCTCAAAATTATGAAGCAGATGGAAATGTATTTGTTAATAGAAGGTATGGAAGAGTATACTCTGTCAGAGGTATCAATAAGCAAGATGTGCACGGCGGCGCAGTTTCTTATGAAAATAAAAAAGTTGGATTTTGGGATTCAATCCGAAAACGCCCAACACAATCCACTCCAGGAGAGGGCGCTTTAATATCAATCGAACCACCAGATTCAAATCTTGAAGGGTTTAAAGATATTGATGATAACTTAAATTTAAACAGAGGCAAAAGAAAATTTAAATTCTCTACAGCTATTTTTATTGATGGTGCAGATAAACCTAGTGATGTTTTTAAAGGAGACATGGTATTTCCTTTCAGCCTATACAGTTCATCTTTAGAAAATAACCCGGCTATGACGAAAGCTAGATTATTTAATTCAAGAATGGCAATAGAAAATATACATCACGACTCTTACGGACCTTATAACGAAGTGCCAATGCAGGGTCCATTTACAGAAAAATATGTGGGTGGTCGAGCATATCGTCATGTAATGTCCAATTTTACACCAGACAACAATCCACCAGACTCTTCAAATGAAAGACTAGAAGGGTGGGTCATAAGCGCCTCTGCCGATTCATTAGATTTGCTTAATGTTTCACCTCACATTCCAAAGTCTGTATACTTTCGTGAGGAGTATGCAAAACGCCCAGTTAACATTAAAAACATTAAACAGTTGACTAGCTCCGCTGACACAAATGATCAATTTACAGATGCGTTTGGGGTAACAAAAATTGGTAACTATTCTCAAGATTATGAGATTGTTATGACAAACGAACGTTCATTGAATAATCGATACTTGATTAAATCCGAAGGTGATATCGCTTCTACAAGCGCTGGGTCAACTTTTGTATCAGGTGTGATTGACTTTCCTATTCCGAGAAGAGACTTAACCGGTTCAAATAAGCATGTCATTGTAAATCGCTTCTCCGCCCCCGGTGATCCCGCAACAATGGCAGAGGGAATGTTAGATGTAGCGGCTGCCGAGTACAGTGTGTATAACGCGCTTCCCTTTAGAAATTTAAGTGTTAGAAACCCATTACAAGAGTTATATTCAGATCACACAAATCAATTTGGATATTTCAGCGACCAGTTTACAGTTTCCTCTTATGAATTAGCTGGCAGGACCTATCCTGGTGGTTCTTCGTCAGTGTTATTAGAAAATTATAGCGGAACAGGCTCTTTTCACAAAGTCAATAGAAATGGACGCCCATCTGTTACTTTTAGTGGGTCGACAAGCTATGCAGACAATTCTTATAAAACTGTAGTTAAATATGATAACTGGCATGTTCAACATGCGATTCCACAAACTGATGCTCAATATGCTTGGATTACAGCTAGTTTAGTTTCTGGATATACTGGTTCCGCCTTATTTGATTATGAGAGCAAAGGGTTAGATAAGGGAGATTTTGCTTCTTCTGATCTAGTATTTGCTAGTGCTAGTGAAGTCGGTCTTGCCTATGAGGGTTTGGCTATATTTGGTTACGTAGGTGGGCAAGCAATAGGCTCCAACGGAATTGAGGTGCCTACTGATTTTGTGGGTCTTAATTCTACTACGGTTGACAAAATATCTTCTAATACTAACACATTAGGCGAGACATTTTTCTATAACTCAAATCTGGATTATGCATATCAGGGAGGATTAAGACATCCAGCGGATCTCAGCACCCCACAAGCACTGCCTGTTTTGAATATTCCATCTAAGCTAAACGGAATTCTATCGCATCGCGGCGGTCCAGCTGGTGGCTCAAATTGGAAGCTTTATAAAAAAGATTATCACCCAATTGTAAGACACCAGAAAGAGCATAATCAAATTGGCTATTTAAAACTTAACAGTGCAACTTCTGATCCTACTATTACTAATTTTACAGAACCACCGATTACATCAAAATATAAACCTTTAAAATTTACGTTTAAAGATCAATCTGGTAGTTTGGTTAATGTTTTAGTTGGGCTGGGTAATTTAAGAAACCACTTCACTGATCACACTGCCGAATCAGAACTTAGTCCTGAATACTCTTTTAAACATTTAGATAATGCACTACCAACAGATTACACTCGCCACACGATGAAACTATTGACTTATGATCCTTATTGTGCAATGAAAAACTATTTGGATTCTAAAAATTTAAGACCTGCGACTGAAGTTACATATGCTGAAACAATCTATCCAAAAGCACTCTATACTTATCTTTC
>TARA_R100000426_G_scaffold1948_1_pt1 | contig 21901 bp, 22 predicted proteins | sample TARA_R100000426 | Tara Oceans TARA_R100000426 (sample SAMEA2620421) | marine metagenome | biome: marine biome (ENVO:00000447); feature: surface water layer (ENVO:00002042); material: "saline water (ENVO:00002010), including plankton (ENVO:xxxxxxxx)" | depth 5 m
CCAGAACGCACTGTCTGAGTTGCTTCTGCAAACGGAAAAGTTGCTTGACTCTCCGCTTGATGAGCTTTCGGCGCGACCGGGCACTGAGTTTATCTCCCGTATGGAGAAGCCGATTCAGCAGTTGGGTAAGGCCGACGAAGCCGCCAAGGGTGCTCGTGTTTCCGACTTGGAGGTTCCGACAGAAACCTCAGCTTATGAGGGCCGGCAAACGGCTGGCAAGGTTGTATTTGACTCTAAAGATGGCATGGGTGCCGTTCCAAACAACACCAACGTTGCATACATGGGCTTCGTTGCGTGGATGAAGCCACGAGATTTTCTCGGGCTCAATCCGGTTCGCCCGACTGAGCGTGCTGCTGATACGGTCAAAGCAGTCACTGAGGCGATTGAGGATGGTAAACCGATCGGCCCCCCCTTCCTTAAGGTTGGGTTGGTCGAAGAGGGAGACGATGCTGGTAGCTTTCGGGTCGTCCAGCATGAGGGTCGCGCTCGTATGACTGCGCTTGATTCCATTCAGCCCGATGTACCAGTACCTGTTCACGTATTTGGTAGGGGTGTGATTGATAGAGGCAGAGACATCACGCCCGAAATGATGCAGAGCTTGGTCGATCCTGCGTCGAATGTGAGGCTATTGCCGGACGAGAGGGCTGCTGGTGGTAAATCAGTCACTCCAGATGCAGCGTGGCACGTTCCAGATAGCGACGACTATGATCCAAACTACCTTCCTGTGGGTAAGACATATCGCCCAAACCTAGCGGACACCCCCGCCTCCGCCGCCGCCCAGACCGACACGCCAGAGTTCAAGCGATTTTTTGGTGACTCCAAGGTAGTGGATGACGATGGTAAGCCCCTGCCGGTGTTCCATGGAACGTCCGGCGATTTCGATGAGTTCCGTGCGGGTTCCCCCGAGAGCGCGTTTGGTTCGGCCATTTACACAAGTGACAATGTTGATGATGTAAACGTAAATTATGCTCGCGCCGAAGGCCCTGACATTCAAAACAGGGTGGATCAAGAGATTGATAGAATCTACAGTCTTGACGATGCTGATGACGATGACATCTTGAATGCAGCCCAGCGATATATGGATCGAACTGAGTCGACGGATACCGAATTGCTGGAGGCGATTAAGACCGGAGATGTAGAGAAACTCAAAGACGAACTTGAGCCCGACTTAATCGAACAAATTGCTCGACAGAGGGTTCTTGGAGACGAAGCCTTCAGTGTAATGAAGACGTATGTCAAAATCGAAAACCCTGTCTACTTGGATCCATCGGGAACCAAAGGCAGGACGACTTTTGATTATGATGTTGAGTTCGACGAGGTCGGTAACATCGTGGATGAAAGCGGCTCAGTAATTGACCTGCTTGAGACCATCGATGATGTTGCGGGCAACTTCGACACAGCACCAGCCAACGTTCAAAATCTCAAGACCTTTATTATAGAAGAGCTAAGCGCAAGTTCCCGAATAGGTAGAACCGAACAAGAGGTAGATGCCTTTGATATCTTCAAAGAGGTAAAAGACGGTAACTATTATTTTGAAACGGAGATGGGCGAGGATGGTACCTCGGAGTTTATCCGACAAGTCTTCGAGCAAATGGGTTTCGACGGTATCATTGCCGATGCGTACCATTTTTTTGGCCCCAGAGATGGATCCACAGGCTTTCAAAAACTGGGAATGGAAGGCGTCACCCCCGGCACCTACCACTACATGGCCTTCAAGCCGGAGCAAATCAAGTCAGCTACCGGCAACGTAGGAACGTTTGACCCAAGCGGAAACATTCTCAAGGGCATCGGAGTAGGCGCAACAATCCCCGCTGCTGCCGCCGTGCGCTCTCAGCGACAAGAGGAAGAGGGCAACCCCAACCCAGACATGACCTCCGAGATTGACGACATCGAGGTGTTCAGCATGTTCGTCAACCCGAAAGAAATGTTTGCCTCAGGACGATTCTCGACACTGCCGGCAGAACGAATCCCATCTGAGTCACCCGAGATCGGTGATCCAAACGAGCCGATGAAGCAGGTGATGTCTTTGGACCTGTCTGAAATCGAAGACTTCCGATCCACGTACCGAGACCGCAAGCAGTTGGCTGACGAGTTGTTGGAACTGATGCTGATGATCGAGGCCGAATATCGAGAGCTTCCCAGAGATGATCAGGAGGGCTCACAAGGCATGGCATTGCGTGAATGGTACGACGACACCGGAGCCAAGTTCAAAGAGGCTGAGGGCCGCCTCATGGCGCTGGAACAGGAGCGTGGCGCTCGCGGAGATGACTTCTTCTATGACACGAGCTTCTACCCAATCTTCGATTTGGATGAGACACGAGCATTTACGATCAAGGGGTCTCGCGGTCCGAAAATCATTTCAGACGAGACGATCCGGGCTTTGCAGGAAGAAGAGCAGCGACAACGATTCGAAAAAACAAACACTGATGGCACCGCAGTGGTGGATCTCATCGGCAAAAACGGACCGATGAATCGATACATCTTCAACAAAGCAAAACTGTTCGGCCATCCATTGCAGTCTGTGCAACTCAACAGTTCAGAGAAAATTAGGCTGAAAAGTGATATGAGTAATGTACAAGATCTCAATGAAGCAGGATTGATATCGTTCCTGCTGTTCAAAGAGCTTATTGGCGACGTAGAGTTGCTGTAGAGGTATTCATGCCCAGTCATAAAAATAACCGAGACAGAATCGACCCCAGTCAGGCTTTGATGATGGGAAGGTACGTGCAGCTTTCGGACAAACAAAGCTTGAGCCCCGAGGATCAGCGAGAGTTAGAATACCTGTCTCAGACTCTATCTGAGGGCGCAAACGTCGATTTGATTAATGAAACACTTCGGAACATTTTTGGAATGTCGTTGATCGAGGTCGAGTCGGATCGGGAACCTCCTCCGCCTCCGTCTGCCTCCTCGGACGCGCGACCTGCCACTCGTCCAGCACCTCCCTTGATGGAGCGTTCTCCAATGGGCGATGCGCTGGATCTAGCAAACACGATGCCTTCAGACACTTACTTTGACCGTATGAAGAAGCGGGCGATGGTCGAAGGATTTTCCGGTCCTTCTATGAACGAGATCGCTGAAGATCTTGGATACAATCGAATGAGGGATGAGGTCCGTCGTAATCAACTTCCACCTCCACCCTCTCCGCGTCTACGGTCTGATTTTCTTAGTCAAGTTCGCGCAAATCCAGCGTACGATGTCGGCTTTCGACAAGCAAACACAGAAGCCGAAGAAAACATGATCCGTCCCAACTCTGTTGAGTTGGAAAATGCATCCGAAAGGGCAGAAGCGTTTCGCAACGAGATCTCATACGGCATGAAAACCAGTGGCGATGGCACTCCCGCAGTCGACACCATGGACATGCAAAAGCTTGGCAGGCTGGAGTACCTTGAGTATCTGGAGCAGGTCCGAGCGAATGAGGAGCGTGAATCCTTGATGAAGGGCATGAACACCTCTGATCGTGCGGGCACCGGCCTCGTAGAAGAACAACCCCCTGCTGAATAAGGACTTTCCTCATGCAAAACCGAGACGCTGACAAGAAGCGATTGATGGGCGCCCTTGAACAGGGCAAAACCATTTTGTCCAAACGATACCGAAACCCCCGAATGCAAGAAAAGGGTCTCGCTCAAAACGTTGCCGATGAGCTTGGAGACCCCAAACCCGTCACGTCCGATCAACGCGCCAGCGCACTCAAGGCACTGCAAATGTTCATGGGTCGTCGGGAAAAAGGCATGCATCAATTCGAGCATGGCGGCCCCAAGGAGGACTTGGAGGAGATTTCGCAACAACTCACGGGAGCTTCGGCGATGCATAAAAAGCAGTCTGGCCGAGTGAAATCGATCGCGAAGAAGATGAAGGACGACTGATCCGTGGGCCAATCTGCCGAACAACTTCTCAAGGGGGGCATGAAAACAAACAAGCCCCGACGAATCCGTAAGGGTGAGCCCGGTTACGGCAAGAAGAAGTTTGTCGTGGTCGCTAGCTCCGGTGGCAAGAAGAAGGTGATTCGCTTCGGTGATGCCAATATGGCCATTCGACGTGATAATCCCAAGGCTCGAAAAAACTTTAGGTCACGTCATGGATGCGACAAGCCTGCTGCAAAAAACAAACTGACCGCTAAGTATTGGTCCTGCTTTCAGTGGCGAGCAGGATCGAAGGTGAAGGGCTGATGCACGACGGAATGTTGATGAGAAGCATGAGAGAGTTTGGCCAGCCAAACGGGTGTCCTCGTGCGACGAAAGATCTGGAGTTGAACCTTGAGAATCGCCAAAAAGCGATTGATACCAAGATGTATGGTCCGGCCAATCCTCAGTTGGATGAGACCGGCGGCAATCAGGCGTTTTGGCAGCAATATGCTGACATGTTCAATGACACGATTGAAAACGTCATGCAGATGCGCTGCGGGAACTGCTCGTTTTTCGATCGATCCCCGCAAATTTTGCAATGCATTGCCGAAGGAATCGGTGATGAAGGTGACCCTGAGTTGGCGGTTGAGGCCGGTGAACTCGGATATTGTCAGGCCTTAGACTTCAAGTGTGCGTCCATGCGGGTGTGCAAGGTTTGGGCCGGGAGAGTGAACTGATGTTTTTTTACGATCACGCCATGTCGAAAGACGACTTCATGGACCATCACCATGAAGAGGAGCACGAGTCCGAGTTGGACATGCTCGATGGGCTGCGGGCGATGGCCATGTTCAAGAAGAATCCCGGCCCTCTTGAGTCGTACGAACTCAATCAGCAGATCAAGAAAACCTTGTCTTGTTTCCCTGAGGAATTTCGTGAGCTTGTGATCGATGGGTTCATTTCAGACTCGTTGAAACGCGAGATCGAGCAAATGATGGACGATCGGCCGTCTCCAATGGAAAAGCACGAGCAGGTCATCGACACGTTGGTTGTGGCTCTTGCCGGCCCCGACATGATGTATGAAACCGGCAATCCCAAAAAGAAAAAGAAGAAGAAAAAGAAGCCAATCCCTACAAACAAAGCGTTGTACGCTCGCGTGAAAGCAGAAGCAAAGCGCAAGTTTGATGTTTACCCAAGTGCATACGCCAACGCATGGCTTGTTCGAACTTACAAGAAGCGCGGTGGCGGGTATCGGATGGGGTAGTCATGGCTAGAGGTGGATTGGGAAAATGGTTCAAGGACGAGGATTGGGTCGATATCGGGGCCCCCAAGAAGAACGGTAAGTTTCAAAAGTGTGGCCGGAAATCTGCGAAAAAATCCAAGCGGGGGTATCCGAAATGCGTGCCTCGCGCGAAAGCCAAGAAGATGACTGCAAAGGAAATTGATAGCGCAGTTCGTCGCAAGCGAGCAAAGCCGCAGGGCGTTGGAGGAAAGCCGACCTACGTCGCAACGAAGGTGAAGAAGGGCAAGAAAAGCAAAGAAAAGGGCGATCCGAAGTTGAACAAGTTTCTGGCGAAACACATGCGCAGTGAATACAAAAAAGACCCGGACATGTCCAAAGACGAACACAATGCCGCCTTGGCCGCCGGGTACAATATCTATGAAAGGAAGAAGAAAAAATGAGCGTGAATAAAGCAATTCTTGTGGGCCGACTTGGAGCAGATCCAGAGCTTCGCACAACCGGCAACGGCATCTCAGTCGTCAACCTGCGCATGGCAACCAGCGATCGACGCAAAGAAGGCGATGGATGGGTCGATCACACCGAGTGGCACAACGTGACTGTTTGGGGCCGCACCGCTGACAACGTGGCCAAGTTCTGCTCGAAGGGCAAGGAACTGTTTGTCGAGGGTCGAATCCAGACTCGTAAATACACCGACAAGGCCGGTGTCGAAAAGTTTTCCACTGAAATCGTTGCGGACAACGTGCGATTCTTGGGTGGCCGAGCAGACAACTCCTCGATTGTTCAGGCCCAAAACAAGTCATTCAGCGGAAACGACAACTCGTACTCACGAAAAGACGAAGAGATCCCGTTTTAGTCTTTGTGGTAGATTCGTTGCCTGAAGAGGTTCGTGAGCTTGATGATGTAATCCAACCGCTCCTGACGTTCGTCGGGGGCTGGTTCTTCACCGATTACGCCTTCTTCTTTCAGTTTTTGCAAGACTGTATAGAACTGCTCAGGTGATGCGTTTTGTTTATTGATCATGGTGGATAGACCTCTATGTGTGATAATGCATTGACAGGAGATTCATATGTCTGATGAACATGACGATAATGATGTGGTCTTTTTTAGTCGACTGAGCAAATACGAGATCAACGAAGACACCAATCATGTGGGGCACCCGGATGTCGATAAGTGGCTTGAGCCCGGAGAAGACGATTTCAAGCCCTCTGTTCAGCAGGTGAAGTTTCGCGAGTTGGCCTACAAGATGGCAAACCGCAATCGATTTTTTCGCAATGAGTGGTTTGATGCCACCCGAAACAAATCGTACACCGGAGTCCGTATCAATGAAAGGATTTGGAATCGGTGGTGCGAAGAAAGCAGCAAATTCAGAGACTGGTTTTATTCTGAGTTCCCCGACACTCGCGAGTTGTCGGAAGAAGAATTCAAGATGCTGGACATGCAGTACTGGACCGGTGTCCGCGATGCCATGACCGAGGGTGAAGAGTGGGCGTATCGCCAATATGCCAAGACTCGTTTCGATTCAGCATCTGCCAAAAAAGATCAGGCCGAATCGGATGCCCTGAACGAGTTGCGTCAATACTTCGGATCGGGTGGTGGCGATGCTTGGACGGTCCGTCCCGGTGAAGCGTAGTGAATGAACACGACAAAAAGCTTCTTGCTCAACTCGCGCAAACGCCGGGGGAGTTCATCTCTCGGTTGAAAATCGTCGACGAGAAGGGGCAAGAGCGCTTTTTCAACACGCCATTTGCCGAGCAGGTCATGGCGCTGCAAGACTTTCACTCCGATGCAGAGACGGTCATTCACTACAAGCCCCGTCAGATTGGAGACACAACGGTCGCGACGGCGTACAACTTCAACTACCTGTATTGGACCATGGATCCGGCCCGCTGTTTGGTGGTCGCTGACTCGTACGACTCAACAGATGCAATCTTTGGTCGGGTTCGGCACTATTACCGGTCGCTTCCACAAATGCTAAAGAAGCCCATCGAACGATCAAACAAGCGAGAGTTGATCTTCAAAGACAGCATGGCGGGTTTCCGATGCATGACGGCAGGCGGTAAGAGTGATGCTCGGGGCTGGACGTACCAGCGGCTGCATGCCGACGAGCTTGCTTTCTGGCCAAACGCAGAGGATGTGTGGGCATCGGTGACTTCGACGCTTCACGAAGGACCGCACAAGAAAATCATCATCATTTCGACTGCGGACGGCCCCGGCAACTTGTTTCACTCCAAAGTGCTGAGCGCCATCGAGGCCAAACAAAAGGGCGACAAAACCGTTCGTTTTCGTTTCTTCAAGTGGTCGGATCACTTCGCATATCAGGCGGATGTTCCCGATGGGTGGGAACCGGACCAAGAAGAGTGGCTTCTGGGTCAACAACACGACTTGACGATGCGTCAGTTGTATTGGCGCCACGACAAGATTCACGGCGTCAACGGCATTGGCATTCGAAGGTTCAGGCGAGAGTACCCGCTCACAATCGAAGACGGCTTTGCCATTCATGACGGAAGTTGGTTTGATACCGACTATTTGAACAGCGTTTTGTCGTCTCTACAGCCCGTCGAGGGTGAGTTGAGAATCTTCGAGCGACCGTATCCGGGAATGAATTACGCAGTTGGCGTCGACCCTTCATGGTGCAATGGCGGCGACTATGCGGTGGCGCAGGTTCTCAGTGCGGACGGTCGGCAAGTCGCGACGTTGTCCATGAATCAAGGTGGAGAGGTCCTGTTTGCGCGTAAAGCCGCCGAACTTGCACTCCACTACAACAAGGCCCGTACGCTCGTAGAAGCCAACACAGGCGGTGCTGGGCCCGTTGTTTTGCGAGAGTTTCAGAAGGTGGGCATTCCCTTGTGGCACAAACCACCTGCGCCGGGTCAAAACGCAAGCAGAACACCCAAGTATTGGACCACCACTCGGGGCAACAAAGAAGAGGCGTATGCACATCTCCGGCAAATCGTTAATGGGGACGCACTGCTTCTCAACGATCTATCCACGGTTCAAGAACTCATGCACATTCGCGAGCACAATGGCAAGATCGAAGGGCAAGACGGCTACCACGATGACCACGCCGACGCATTGATGCTTGCCGAGTGGAATCGTCGCAAAATGCCGCAGGCCAAAGACATGCCCATGAGACGCAATAAGAGATATCATGCTCGCAGAAATCCCTTTAATGTCATGAGTGGAGCGAGAGTTTCGTGAAACAAAAAGATCAAATCAGCCCCAAGCTCATTCATGAATTTGTTCGTGCTCACGATCGATATGCTCGCAATAATAGAAAAGATTGGTCCTTGTATAAGCATACATACATGACCAAGTATTGGGAGTACATCACGGGTGACGACATGCCCAAGCGGAATCGTCGTCTGCGTGAAGTGGAGATCGAGGTCAATCGTCTCTGGGGCGTGATCACCGCTTACTTGTCGGCCCTGTATCCACGGGCCAGCCGGGTCATTTTGGGTGCGGACCCTGCTGGGAAGGGGGACCCTGCCAAGGCAGAGCTTGCCGTGAACAGGATGCTTTCGAGTCGCAAGATTCATGAGCGAGTCATGACCGCTTTGCGTCAGGCGATTTTGTATCCGGGCGCTGGAATCAAGGTGGGATATCACCACGGCAGAGGCAGCGCCCTTGACCGAGTTTGGATGCGAGTCATTCCAATTTGGGAGATGCTGCTCGATACAGAAGTCTCCGACGTGGATGACGAGCGGTTTCGAGGCCACCTGTACTACCGACCCAAGCATGAGGTCGAGGAAGAATACGGTATCGAAGACTTGGCAGGCACTCGGCGGGTAGATTTTTTGTCTGCGTCCGACTCTTACAGCGACGACAAGAAAAATCGCCGGCGCTACGAGACTGCTCAAGAGGACAACAACTTTGTCCGTGTTCTTGAGTTCTGCAACCTTGTTGATTGCTACGTCGACCCAAACAACCCTGACATCAAATACGAAGGCCGGTTGGAGATTTACATCTTGGGCCAAGGGAAGGACTCGAAAGAGCCCGTTTATGTGGGCCCCCTGCCTTTCGCTCGTCACAACGGCGACCCCATGGCTCACATTGTTCCGTTGATTTTCAACTACGAGCCCGAGTTCCCTCTGCGCGGCATCGCTCACACTCGGCGATTGATGCCGCAGTTCAAAGAACTGAACGCCTACCGTTCCTATATGGCAATGGCAACGCGCAAAGATACTCGTCAGTATGTGACCCGAAAGGGCACGTTCAACTCAGATGAAATGACGCTGCTGACCGAAGGTCACGATGGTTTGATTCTTGAGGTGGACTCTGGGTACGAACGACCGCTGAATGATGCAATCGTTCCAATTTCAAACGCCGCGATCTCCAGCAACATTCAATCCTACGTGCGAGACGTAGAGCTTGACATCGAGCGGGTGATTGGCACCAGTCCCGCATCTCGTGGGATCGTGACAAAAGCGACTGCCTTTGAAATCGAAACCGTACAAATGTACACCGAATCCGAGTTTGGTTTGCACGCGGCCATCAAGGACCAGTGGCTCTCAAATCTGACCGAGTTGATGCTCCGCGCCTTGATTGGGGCCATGGTCGATGAGGGAGACAGTTCAGGCGCATACGAGGCACAGGCAGTCGACATGGCTGAGGTGGGCGCCCGTGCTCAACCGGACGGTGCAGAGCCCAGTGACGAGCCTCGCGAAGAAGAGAAGTTTGGAATCGTTGAAATCAAAGCGCTGGCCGAAGTCGCGGGCATCGATGTCGACTCCGATGATTTCCGTGACTTGTCTTCATCCATCACAGGCAAACGCATCCTTGAGGACATGAACGAGCAAGAGCTTCAACTGTTGGGCTCAACGCTGGCTGGTCGCAAAGCAGAGCTTCGCGAGGCGGAGGGCGAGCGAGAACAGCAACAGGTGGACATGGCGCTCGCTCGAAGCACTGCATCAATGCAAGAGCCCTTGGTTGATGAAGATGTGGTGTCTTCACTGGGTGTCGAAGAAGAAGATGATGGCTTCAACGTTACTCAGGAATCATTGACGTTGCGAGATCGGACTGAGATTATTTCAGTGACCGTTGAAGATCTCGATGCATCCTTCGAAATCAGCTTTGTAGAGGGTGGCCGGACGCCGCTTAGTGACGCGGCCATGCAGCAAAACTTGGTCGCATTGATGCAGCCCTACATGGCGCTGTGGACTCAAGCAACTCAAGGCGGACCTCAAGGCATCATCGCCCGGAACTATATGCAAGTTTTGGCCGATCGTTTCGATCTTCCCAAGGACCTGCACCCCGACGAACTCCAAGCCGAGCTTGATGAGCAAGAGCAAAAGGCTCCTGCCGCTCAGCCGGCTGCTGCCCCTCCACCGGGCGCTCCACCCGCATCTGGCGCTCCACCCGCATCTGGCGCTCCACCAGAGCCCCCTCCTGAGGGTCAAGCGGATCCGGCATCGATCCTTCAACAAGTTGCTCAGCTTCCCCCAGATCAAGCAATCGCGACATTGCGAGAGATGCTGCCCAACCAACCTGAAGTCGCACAAGTATTAGACCAGATTGCTCAGTTGCCACCGGACCAACAGCCGGCAGCGATTGCACAATTAGTGGAGAGTTTGAGTGCCAACCTATAGTTATCAATGTGAGACGTGCGGTTCTGAACAAGATCACCGATGCCGGTTTGTAAATCGACCGGACACTTTGGACTGCAATGATTGTGGTGGAGTGAGTCGAAGAGTGTTTCGGGTTGCCGATTCACAAACAAACGATCCGTACAATAAGGTGACTCGAAGCAGTGCCCGGACCAATGGGCTGGTCATGCACATGTACCAATGCAGAGACTGTGACCATCAGTTTGAAGAGCTTATAGACTTCAGCAAGGGTGAACATTTTGAAGATAGCCAGCCATGCAATAAGTGTGGATCTACGAATTCAAGATGGGTTCCCATGGCAAAAATCGACCGGTTTAGTGAAAAGTTTCCATACTTCGATCGTGGCCTTGGTGTAATGTTGCAAAGTAAGCAACATCGTAGAGATATTTGCAAAGCTCGGGGTCTCACTCCAGTAGATGGGGACTGGGATGTTGAAAAAGAGTTTAGTAAATGGGATACCAGAGTTGAAAAAGAAGAAAAAGAGTACGCTGACTATTGTGAGCGGTTAGATCACCACCCAGCTTTTAGACAGTTTCGTGAGTCACGAGACAAGGAACAACGGAGTTAAGATGCCCGGAATGAAGATGAAACGGCGAGGTATGCCTCGATACGCGACCATGATGGAGCGGGGCATGTACCACACGGAAAAGGGCCCCATGCACAAAGAAAAGGGCCCCATGCATAAAGAGAAAGGCATGATGCACAAGGAAATGGGCATGATGCACAAAGAGAAGGGCGGGTATCATGACGAAAAGGGCATGATGCACTCTGAAAAAGGGCCCGGTCACGAAGGCGGGGACATGGCAGAGCAGCCCCCCGCAGAAGGCATGGATGCGACTGCACAGATGGAAAGCGAGTTGGATCAGCTTGCAAAGTCTGCTCCGCCGCCCGATAAGCCTTACTCCGTGAAGTCTTTGGAAACGTTGACCAAGCAAATCAACGACACCATGAGCAAGATTTCTGCTGAGCCGTTGCCACAAATCACACTCGATTCATCTGCTGCTCAAAACGGAAAAATCGATGCTCCGATTCCAGCGGATGTGTTTTTGGCTCTGGTTGCCATCGCTCAGTTGATTGCAATGGTTTCCGGCGGTGATTTTGTTGGCAAGTTCGGTTTCGACCCGTTCGGCATTGCAAACGATACCGACCTTCGCAAGGTTACTGCACAACTCAAGATGATGGCCAAAGACAAAAAGTTCATCGAGGGTGTTGCAGCAATTCAGCAGGGACCTGAAATGGCCGGTGACGAGGGACCACAAGAAGCGGACATGTCCCCAGCACCGACTGAAATGAACGAAGATGATGATATGCTTCGTGCTGGAATGCAGTAATCATTGAAATGTTAGTGATACAGTTGTATATGCAATAATAAACAAGTGAGGAGTTTTCGTGCAAAACGAAGAAAATAATGAAATCGAGATGACGGAATCAGCAGGATCAACGGGCCTTTTGGGGGACGATGACGTCGCCGGTGGGGTTGATTTTGCTTCCGACAACTCGGGTGAAGAGATCGATTCTTTCGGGCAAGAAGACGATGGCGCCGCGTCAAGCGCCGATGAATCCGAGTTTCAAGCGGTTGATGAACGAAGTTTCGACCCGCTCTTTTCCGATATTGACGACCAAGAGCTTGCGACAGATGATTTCTACGGAAACATCACTGAGCAGGACATCAAAGAACTGCCGACTGTTGCGCGGCGCATGCTGCACAATTTCCGTTTGGCCTACAAGCAAAAGCAAAACGAGCTTGAGTCTAGCCATGCGTCTCGTCAAGAGCAGTATCAAAAGCGTGAGCAACAGATTCAAAGCTTGGAGCGTGATTTCGCGCGCCGACAAGCGGAGTTCGCGTCCATCATCGACGATCCCCGGATTCGAGAGTCTTTGAAGGTAGAGGAATCTGAACTTCCCGACATTATGTCGGAGGATGGAATCCAAGCGCGAATCAACCGCGGCATCGCCGAAGCAGTGTCCAGCGTATTTGCGCCAATGCAAGAAGTATCGGCGCAACGCCGGCAAGAGCATGCGTACTTGGATTTTTTGGATGCACACCCAGAAATGAAGGACGCTGCATTCAAGAAGGAAGTCGCTAAACTGGTCAGCGATCGTCGAGAAACAGATGCTCCAATCTCTACGCAAGATGCGTATGAAATTGTGCGTGCCCGAAAGATTATGGTCGAACAACGGCGACGTTCGGACCAAGAGCGACGTGCTCGTTCTGAAGCGGCTCGTCGCGTGCAGAGAAGTTCAGTTAGCGGATCGCCTGATTCCGTGGAAATTCCCCCTGATGTCAAGAAGCAAGGTGCGGCTTCGATTGCTGCTTGGCTCCAGTCCAATCCCGAAGCTGCTAAGGTTATCTCCAACAACTACCGCTAATAGGAGCCAAAAATGGCAACTACTCCCCTGACTATTGGAAACGAACTGCTTTCCACCACCATGCACATCCTGATGAAGGATTTTCGCGACAACATCTACGAGTCTGTCGCGTTTCTTGACGCACAGGAGCGTATTCACGGTGCAGGTCGCCCAACTCAAGCCGGTGGATCACGCATTGTCATTCCGCTTGGCTTCGGTGAGCACTCTTCCACAACCCGCATGCAAACCGGTTTCGAGCGCATTGACCTGAGTGTCGAGGACGTGTTCCAACCTGCACAGTATGACTTTGGTCACGTTGTGCGCCCTGTTGCCATCTCCTCGGAAGAAGAAATGGTTAACCAAGGCGATGCAGCCGTCCTTTCGATCCTCGAAAGCCGGGTGACCATGACTGCAAACGCACTCAAGCGTGAGTTCGTCAAGCAAATCGTCAAGGGCAACCAAACCGGCTGGAACGACTGGAACACCCTGAACGGAATCGACGTGACCTCTGGTGACCACCAAGGGTTCCTCGAAGATCTCGCTGTGGGCGCTCAAGTCAACTCTGTTGGCGGTGTCGACAAGGGAAGCTTCCAAGACAAGACCGGTTGGCAGAACCAGCGCTTCGATGGTGCAGGGTCTTTCAACGCGAACGGCCTTGCTGGTCTGTACGATCTGCTGGTTGAAATCAACGCTGTGTCGCCCTCTGGCGCTCCCAACGTGATTCTTGCCTCTCGTGCTGGCTTCAAGAATCTGAAGCGCGCTCTGCGGGCTCACGAGCGCTACGTGGATCAAGCACAGATCGACGGTGGACGTATGGTCGAGGTCTTCCAAGGCATTCCAATCAACGTTGAGTACAACATGCCCAACGACGGTGGATCCTCGGGAACCACTGCTGATCCCATCAGCTTCTACTTCCTGAACATGAACGACATCTACGTCCTGTGGGATCCGAAGGGCTACTTCGACCTGTCGGACTTCGAGACTGTTTCGGGTGAGTACGACGTTCGCGCTGCCAAGCTTCGGTGCCGTGGTCAGTTGATCGCCAAGCACCTCGGCTCCAGCGGTCTCGCATTCGACTTGGAAACTTTCTAAGTCATCCTGATTGGGTGGGGGTCGCGGTGATCCCCACCCTATTTCATAGCCATTTAGTCAAAAGAGGGAGGACAACATGGCAATTCACAAGATCGATGGTGTCGACGGAGACGCCAATTTTCCGAAGAAGTTTGTAACTCTTCGAGTTCGCGCTGCTGCGGGAGCAACAATCACCAAGGGTGATTGGATGAAGATTTATCTTACGGATACTGAGAATGGACTCGGAGGCACCGCAACGGTCGCAAGTAACACTGCGAACGGTGAGCCTTTGGTTTTTGGCGTCATCACTGAGACCTTCGATAATTCATCAGGCGCTGCTGAAGCATTCAAGAACATCAAGATTCAAACTGCTGGTAAGTTTGTTGATGCAAATGTAGACGTCAGCATGACTGCTGGCCAAGTGCTTTGTGTGTCCAATGCAGGTACGGCCGCAGTAGGTAAAGCGCAGGTTCTTGTTGCTTCTGACGTGGTTCCAGCTTGCGGGTTTTCCCTTGAGGCCGACACCGCAGGATTGGCAGATGTCATGATCATCGATCAGGGCCTCTTCTAAGCCATATTCGCTACCGGACCTCGGTCCATTTTCGGCTGCTGGGGTATACTTCTCCAGCAGCCGTTTTCTTTTTTGGAGTCTGACGTGAATCTCAAAGAAATCCGCCAAGAAATCAACTCTGCGTTGGACTACAACCCGGACCTCAAACAGTACGATGACAACCTGACGCGAGTCATCAATCGTCATTATCTGCAAATCTCAAGCCAGTATCAGTGGCTGTTCATGCAGAAGAGGTTTCAGTTTTTGATTCGTGCGGACATTTTGGGCAGCACAACCAATACAATTACATCAGTCGGTGCCCGCAGGCTCTCCCTGCCGACCTCAGCATCTTCGGTCAATCTACCAAAAGACATTGAGGGTCAAACTTTCGTATTGAACAACCAAGAGTTTTTGATCACAAGACGAATCGATGCACGAACGTTCGTGGTCGATATTGACATTCCGGCCGGGAGCTACACTTCTTGGGAGATCAGGTACACCAAATATCCGATGCCCCGGGATTGCGTTGAAGTGTTGGGCATCATGGATCGTGGGATTTCATTCACCGAGACCATTCCCTATACGGGAACAGATGCAGTAGACTACACATCCACAAAAACCACAAAGGGTCGCAACCGCGGTCGGTTCATGTTTTTGGACGCAAGGAAAGAGGAAAATCTGTACCTCGATCGTGTGGACACAGGGGATCCGTTTGTCAGCATCGAAGAGATGCATTCAAACTTGCAGCCGCCGGACTACGCGCCCAGCTTGAGCACTGACGATATCACCGGAACGTTGTTCCTTGAGGGAGATAGCTTTGTGCCAGCACGCGGTCTTGCAAAAGACCAAGTGTACGAGTATTGCTACACGTTTTTGTTTGCCGGAATGGAGAGTCCGCCCTCCCCAACGGCTTCTATAAGCACGGCCGGCTTTGGCACGGACACATCCAAAGTGAGGGTGATAATCAGCAAACTGATGGATACGTCTGCTTTAAGAGATCCGAGCACCACAAAAGACACCGGCCGGTTGAAAAAAATATACCGTCGACTGGTTGAGCCGGTAGATGGGTTTGAATCCATGACCACCGACTTATTAAAAAACGGGGTCGGCAACTGGAGGCATATCGGAACGGTCGATGAAAACGATACCACTTTTTCTGATGAGGGCCATGAGTTGGCGGGAGCGACTGTGCTGTTCTCCGACTTCGTAGCTCCTTCGGGCGACATCTTTGAGGTGTCACGACTGAATGAGATTGGTCCTCGACAGTTTCTTCGCCTTTGGTACACACCGAAAGACGATTACATGGTCGAGGCTCGTTATCACAAGCGACCCTTCAGGCTTGTGAATGATGCAGACGCGCCGGAATGGCCGATTCAATATCACCATTATCTGGTCTATTCTTCCCTCAAGGACATTTGTTTGCAGCACGGCCTTGCAACGTACAGCCAAGTCTATGAAGCGCGAGCAAAGGACCTTTTAGAGCGAATGAAGAACAAGTATTTATCGCGCACTGATCGCATGTACGTGCGTCGAGGATTCGATCGTGCAATGGCCGATCGTGAGCGCTTCGGCATCCCGAGTAAATCATGAAGACTCAACGTTTAGAGGTCGCGCGGCTTCGCGGAATGGACCAGCGGTGGCGAGTATCGGCTGACTCCGCCGAAGAAATCAAAGAGATGAGTTGGGATGACTATGATGGCTGGCGTCAAGCCGGAGCATACGACGTAGTCACCGGCTCCTCGTTCGACTGGGGTTCCGTAAAAGAAATCACCTCGATTCATTTTTTGCTTCGACACAACGGTGCTCAACGATTTGTTTTGTTTGAAACTGGCAAAGGTCAGCTTGCCCGCTTGTCACCCTTCAAGTTCAATGACCCATCAGTCGATCCGTTTGATTTTCTTGAGGATCTCGAAGGGAGGCCATACAACGGCGTTGCAACTGCAAGCTCAAGAAAAAGGTTCACACCATCTACGTCCTCGATCGGTTCGCAAAGCGTCACTTTTGGTGGTCGACTCTACATCGTCAATGGAGCGGATGAGCCATCGGTTTTCGACGGACGATTTGTAAGCCCTGCTGGTTTTTCAGCCTCACCGTCTTCGCCATCTGCAACAGTGGTGTTTCGGGATTTCTATCGAGAGGCAGTAGAGGATCCAGACGAGAATGAAACAAAATACTTTTTGGGGACGAGGGTAAGAGGTCAGGGACTGGGTAGCCTCAAGCCGAAAGGCGCAAAATCAAAAGAGGACAATTTTCTCGATGCCAAACTTTGCGCGTATCAATATCGAGTCAGCTTCGTAAACAGTCGAGGACAAGAGAGTCCCCTCTCAGATCCGAGTGATATTTGTCAGTTCGAATGTGCCGATGGGCTTCGTCGATATGTGGCACTGACTTTGCCGGTGGGCGGACCAAATGTGGTTGCTCGACGCATTTACCGCACACGAGACATCTACGATGATTTTGGTAATCCGATTACAGCCGAAGTCGGCCGAAACTTTTTCTTTCTCAAAGAGGTTCAAGACAACGAAACGACTGTGATTGAGGATGGCGTCAGTGATTCAAATCTTGGCGCCATACGCGACCCTGAAGACTTTGGACCATTTCCGGCGCAAGGCAGGTTTATTACGGCCTTCAAAAATACGCTTTTTGTGGCTGGCATGCCCGACAATCGGATTCGATTCAGTGCCCCCGGAACACCAGAGGTGTTCCCTGAGGGCAATGTATTTGATATTGGCGATGCTGAAGCAGGGGACATCACCGGCCTTTATTCCACAACCAATGCTCTTGTGGTGTTCAAAGAGCACGGCATCTTTTTCATCAAAGGTGACTCAAGGCAAGGTTTCTTCGTTCAAACACTTACTCGCGACATTGGATGCATTGCGCCCAACTCGATCAAAGATGTTCCGAACACTGGCTTGGTATTTCTTGCCAGCAACGGCGTGTATGTTCTAAAGGGCATGCTCGAAGACACCAACGATGCAACAGTCGTTGTGAAGCTGAGTACGCCGATCAAGGATTTGGTGGAGCGCATTTGCTACAGCAGTGCCGGATCTGCCGTGGGGACCATCGATCGCATCAACAAAGAGTATTGGCTCTGCGTTCCTACGATTGGCAAGAAAAACAATCTGTTGCTCGTGTGGCATTACACGATTGGGTCTTGGAGTTTCAGGGAAAACTACCCGATTCAATGCTCTACAGAAGTGCGAGGCAGAGTTCCGTACGTACTTTTCGGGTCGCACGACTTGGTCAACTCGCCCGGCATTCATGTGTTTTCGAACTTTTTCCGCATCAAAAACGAAAGAGGCAGTACTTCCGCAACTCTTGATTTAAATCAAGATGGTGTCCCCGATGCCTTTTACACCGCGACAACTGATTTTCCAGTGTATGAGACGGCGCCTATTTCGTTCAACAGTGTTTTCAGTGCGGTTCAGGTGGCCTACATCAATCTGTATGCGGTCGCATATGGTGATGAGCCAATCAAGACCAACTTCAAGGTCAATCGTTCGTATATTGATGCTCTGGACAAAAACAAAGGTCGGAAGCAACAACATACTGATGAGTCGGAAAGACAGCCTGTGTACGGCAACGCATCCAGCTTGTTCCCAAAAATTGCTCGATTTGATAACGGTGACAAGTTTGGATTTCATCGACCAGTGGTCATTCGATTCGATGTCAGTCACATGCACAAGGCTTTGACCACAGAGTTTGCGATTCGGATTTTGCAAGATGCGGAGAACGTGCTGCCGAATCGCATGATGATTGTTGGATACAGTGTAGACGTTAAGACCGGTGAACAGCGGAATATTCGCTCGCTGACCGATGTGTTGTCGGCAGACAAGAGGTAGGTCATGGCCATCAAGTTCCCTTCAATACGCCCAGAACTTGGCGAAATCGTTCACCCTGACGACTTCAACTTAAACCTGAAACAATTTGTTGATGAAATCAACGGCAATCTTGACTCTGACAATTTCGAAAATCCAGCCGGAAACGGTATTGATAAAGGTCGATTCGAGTCTGGAGCGTTCACTGAAAATTTTGTTTCAAGTTTGGATGGTCTGTTTTCCGAAGAGTCACGGTTCCAGTTGAATCACAACACGATCGGCTACGTCAGCCGAGATGATGCAAACAATGTCGAGATGCCCGTTGTCGAGTTTGACGCATCGTCCGACGGGTGGGTGATTATTGATTTTATGGCCTCGTATGAGTGGAAAGGCAATGGTTTAGTGAGCGCGGATGAGGCTGCGCAAAAATTGAAAGTCTCCAAGAAAAACTTCGAACCTTTTTTTCAACACGACACTATTTGCGGAAATCCTGCAACTCCTCCCGGAGGCTGGATGGGCGTAAGTTGCAGTGAAGTTTTCAAAGAAGATGGGCTTCTTATCATTGAGAATTATACCCCGGAAAGCAGTTTTGAAGGATTCAAGCACAAGAACTTTCCGCAAGGCCGCTGGATTGGTCGACCCATTGACCGCTTTGCCGTTTCTTTCAAGGTGGACGTTAACGGCACCACAATTTCTGAAACAGGGCTGCTTTTCAACGGACTGATTCGCAACGGAATTTACTTGACCGGATGTGTACCCGTTGTTGCCGGAAAAAACAAAATTCAGAGCATGGTGCGAGGTGTCTCCAACATCAAGCTCGAATCCAGTCCGCGAGGACTGGCGGGTATTACAAAAAAAGGTGATCCAATCGGTGAGTTCAACCCCAAAGTCTCAGACTCAACTCAAAGAGCGCTTTACCCCTTGCCGGAACGAAGATTCGTTGAGGTCGATGAGTTCAAAGGGGTCGCTCAGGGTGAGTCTTCAGTTTCAAAAATTGAAATCGGAATCGATTGTTTTGTTAAAACATCCAACCTTGTTGTTCAATATAGGAAGGCGTAATGAGTCGATTAGTGGTGCCCGAGTTCGAAGAAGGCGACGAGATAACGTCCAACAAATTTAATCAATTGAATAAAGCCTTGGCGGACCTGAAGATTGATGGACAAAATATTGCAAATGAAGCAATCAATCAAAACTTAGTGAAAGAAAACACTGTGTTTTCAAATCACTTCGAAGATGGTTTTGGAAGTACAACGATTACCGGCGATAGGAGAGGGATATATCAGCTTTGGAGAGCAGATAATCAAAACTGGATTTCTAAAAATAGAATTACGTTCTCTGATATTTCACGTACGGATAAAATACTGGTGAGAGCAAGCTGTAGAATTACTCTCCCAGACTATGGGTTCAAGACATTTTTTGAGGGGACAAATCCAGTCATACGAATGATGTTGAGATATCGATTCAACGTCGAGGACGGAGTGACTGGTGACGATGAAGGCTGGCAAAACGTTCCGTCAACTCACCAAGAATTCAGTTGTGCTTTCGGTGGCAAAATACCGAGTGACAGTAGTTTGTCATTCGTCACATGTAAAACCGTTGGAGGTACTGTAACGACTGGTGATTTTACGGCGGATTTATCGGCATTTTTTCACCTTAACCATTCAGGTCGAGGCTTAAACGAAGAAAGGAGCAATACGGGTGTCACTACTGGCACTTCTGGAGAGCACCGAGACACCACAGATCCCAGCACGTCAAGTCCTGCACGATATGATATTTCTTATAGAGATAGTCAGCCATTTGCGTTGAGCGTTGACTATACGGTCGCTCATTTGTTGGACCCGTTGATCGCATACGACAATGTGCAGTTTGCCGTTTGGGGTTCTCACAATGATTGGTTTGCCGGAGGAGGGGATACAAAAGCTGGAGGTGCAAGCCCAGACGGTTGCTTGAAACCAGAATTTTTCGGATTCTTCGTTTCAGATTTCAATCTTTACGGATACAAAATACAAAAATAATATGCCCATCGATCCAACTATTTTTAAAGATGTGAACCCCAACGATCCCGTGGATGCGGAAGATTTGAGGGCTCGATTTCTTGAGCTTCAAAGATTCCTCAACGGTGGCATCAACCCGGACGTTGACTTTGCTGACACCGACTTTATTCAGTCTCAACACATCGAAAAACCGGAGTTCTATGGCAGCCCACACCCCCGGGTAGAGGCGGTATCCTCCGACACTGTGTTCCGGCAGAGAACAGGCAACCGCTTGGATCGATATTATCGACACGAGCAATCCGGCAGCGTTTTGGCGTTGAACTACGACTCTGATACCACTCGAACGAAGGTCAGCGCTTGGCAGCCAATCGAGGGAATGGCTGCAACTGTGTTTGTAAGAGAAAGTTGCGCTGCATTTGTGATGGGCAATTTTTACACCTTGGATCAAGGTGGCTCGGACGGCTATCGAAACAAATTGCGTGACTTAGAAGAAGGTGGAGATCGACAACGAGCCGCATATCATCGATGTTTGTTGGCGGGTCGAATTGTGGCAGAAACCATGCTGTTTGTTGACACCATGGATGGATCGGGCCCTCAGGCCGTTGTACGCAGTCGTCGCAGGATTTTTTCGCGAGGCGAAGGACAATACAACATGCGTCGTCAAAATCAATCATTTACAAATGTGATTTCTTTGACCAAGGGCGAGAACAAAGTCAGCTATCGATGCGTTTATCGACTGAAAAGGCGAGATGATGAAAATGTAAAGCATCTGCTTTTCGATGCGAGAAACTTCGTCGTAGATTGCCATTACAAGTGATATAAATACACAGAGGGATTCATGGCCAACGGAGATGCAGGCGACTACGCATTGGCGGGAGCAGGGGGCGCAGCATCTGGTGCTGCGATCGGAACCGCCGTCTTGCCCGGAATCGGCACCGCTATTGGCGCCGGGGTGGGGCTTGTCGCCGGTTTGTTCGGCGAAAAAGGCCGGAAAAGCGACGAAGAGCGTATCGAAAGGGCGCGCCGTAAAGCTCGTCGAGATGAAAAGAATGCTGCTGCAAGACTCAAAAGTGCGCAAAGAAGGGAAAAGCAAGAGGCATCGGAACGGAGAGCAAGAGCAGCAAAAGATGCGACTGATCTTCCGGGGGTGCGTTTTTCTCCTGAGGACGCAGTTTTGGCGTCGAGCATCGGCGTTGGTGGTGGCACTCCCTACGATCAATACATGAGCCGCACATACGGCAAGCAAACTTTAGCCTGAGGTTCACATGTCCGAACACGACTTATTCACACCGATTGATGGGCCTGGAACAAATTTCAGTGCAGCAGACCCTATGTCTTTGTTTTTTGCGCGTTTTGGCATTCCAGCGCCTCAAGCGTTTGGTTCAACCACTACCGCTCCGCCTGCTGCGCCTGCTGCGCCTGCTGCGCCTGCTG
>TARA_R100000426_G_scaffold26647_1_pt1 | contig 21492 bp, 28 predicted proteins | sample TARA_R100000426 | Tara Oceans TARA_R100000426 (sample SAMEA2620421) | marine metagenome | biome: marine biome (ENVO:00000447); feature: surface water layer (ENVO:00002042); material: "saline water (ENVO:00002010), including plankton (ENVO:xxxxxxxx)" | depth 5 m
AAGCATATACTGATATGAATAATTATATAATAGGACAGGCTGCTAACAAAACAAAAGAAATATTTACAAATAAAAACCAGACATTTCAAAATGCTATTCAAGAATTTAATAAATATACAGAAGAATCAAAAGCATCAATTAGACAAAATGTAAATAAAAATAATCAAATAATTAATAAAGAACTAGAAATTCAAAGATTAGAAGATGAACTAGCAACTGAAAATTTAAAAACAATAGTAGAAATATTAGGAGCAGCAGATGATAATGAAACATTTGGTACTTTAGATTTTGTAAGAAATTTTAAAGCATATATTGATAATCCAGGTGTTAATACTCTTGAAACTTTAATTGATGGAACAATAAAAGAAAAACCAAATTTAGCTGCATTTTTTGAATATGTTAAAGAAGATTTATATAAAACTGAAAATAGTGTTTTTTTAAATAAGGTTCAAAATATTTATGATGATAGAACGAGAATGTTTGAGAAAACAAAACAAGACATAAAAATAGATAATACAGATAAATTAGTAACTAATTTTTCAGTGCAAGATGTTGCTGATGCATTAAACTCACGTTATTTTAAACAACAATTTGATTTGCCTACATTTGATAAACAAATTGGTAATTTTTCTGTACCAGATGGAATAAATCCAAAATTAATAAGAGCGATTTTATTATCAAATGAATCAAGAAGTTATCCAACAGTTGTTGAAGCTTTTAAAAATTTTACAGGTAATTTTCCAGGTAGTGAAGAAGAGTTTGAAACCCTTAAAGATAATGTTAGAACAATTTTTAGTATAGCAGCAGGTTTAGACTATAGTAATGAAAAAATAATTGAAAAGTTTATTGGTTCAACTAATAATAAAGAATCTAAAAAATTAAAAGATTTAATACAAACAATGTTAATTTTAGATTCTACTGGAGAAAAAGGTCTTCTTAAAGCAGTGCGTACATCAATAAATCAAAATGATAGTTATGCAGATTTTGTTTCTTTTGATAAAAACAGAACAGAAGCACAAGTAAATCAAGATATGAAAGAACTTATAATGCCGATTATTGGAAACGCATTAGGTGAAGGTGGAGAGGTATCAGGTGGTTATGTTGATAAAGTCTATGAAAATTATTTACCTATTTGGTTAGGTCTTGGTCGATTTCATAAAACATTAACAGACAGAGCTGAAAGAAATGATGAACCAGATCCAGGTTCTTTAGAAAAATTTTATGAACAAAAAATACCAGGTTTTATAAAAAGTAATTTTAAATTAAAAGATGAAAATGAAGTAACACCAGAATTTACAAATAGAATATTTGGAGGATTAAATTCTAGTTTTCCAGATGAAAAAACAAAAAATAATTTTTTATTATTTGTTTCTAATGATATAAATAGTTTTAATAAACCTGAAGCTCAAATACGAATAGGTGATTCAGACAAGTTTAAATCTTTAGGTAAAATAAATTTTATGCTTCAATCAGAATATAATGATAAATTTGCACAAATAAGTAGTAAAGATGTAATACTACAAAATGAATTTAAGAAAAAAAATATACCTATTCTTTTTATGCCAACTGGATTTAATACTTTTACAATAATGTATGAAGATGAAAATAAAATTTTACAACCACTTATTTTAGAAGATGAAAATAATGTTCCAACATTTATGGAATACAGTGCAAATGAATATATAGATTTACCTGATATGAAAAAATATAATGAAATTCAACAATTGTTTATTGATAATGTTTCAGATGAACAGTTTGAAGAAGATTGCAGATTAGTTGCACAAGGTAAAAATCCAAGTGTTCAATTTCTTGAACCAACTCCTTATGGAAGCAAAAATAATAAATTACTTAATGTATTTCAAAATTATAAAGAAGCACCAGCATTAAAAAAATATATAGAAATGTGTAAACAATTTAATAAAAATAAAATAAATAAAGAAACAAAGGATATGTCTTTAATACAATATATACATCATCTTAGTGGTATTAATAGATTAAAAAAACAAGAACAAGAAAATAAAGTTCCAATAATAGGTATGGGTATAGCTCAATGAATCTATTTGAATATAATAGTAGATTGCCAGAAAAGTATCGTGGTCAAAAACAAAATAATTTTAACTCTGATTCTTTTTTAATATCAGAAAGAAAGCCTAGTTTTTCTGAAACCTTTGATGCTTACTTTGGATATACATATGATAGAATAGGCGAAAGAATTTATGATGTATATAAGTATGGTCGTGATCCAACAAGAACAGGTTTTTATGCAAAAAGAGATCCAAATTATAATCCATTTGATGATTTACTAGGTTATGAAGAGTATGCAGAATATCTAACAACAAATGCTGTAAATGCAGAGCATATGCAATCTTTAAAAAATAGAATAGAAAGTAATAAACAAGATAGAGAAACATTAGGAAATGCAAGTTTAATAAATCAATTTGCTGTTGGAATGTTTGATCCAGTAAATTTAATAGCCTTACCTTTTGGTGGACCTACAATAGGAATTGCAAGGTCAGCATTAAGAACTGGTGTTGGTGTTGGTATATTGCAAACTGGTCAAGAAGCTATTCGTGCGCCTTTTGATCCACTTAATCAACCTCTTGAAGTTCCAATAAATATTGGAATGGCAACTCTTGGTGGGTTTTTATTAGGAGGTGCTTTTTCAATATTACCAACAAGAAAAGCATCAGCAATAAAAAAAACAAAAAAAAATTTAGATAATTTTATTAGTCATGTTGGTGGTATAAAAGCAGAAGAATATTTAGAAGGTCCAAAACAAATAAATAGAGAGCCTTTTAAAAATATTACTGATGAAGATTTAAATTTAAAATTAACAAATCAAGATATTGTTACTAAAAAATTAGTAGATGAATATGAAAGTGTAAAACAAAGATTTCAAGATGGAGAAGATGTTCATGCTAGATTAGTAGAATTAGATGGACAAATTTCAGATGCAATAGGTGCATCAAATCCTTTAAAATTAGAAACAAAATTAAGAATTATTGATAAAGCTGTACAAGGTGAAAAACAATTTAAAATAGCAGGAAATGGTTATTATGATGCATTTTTATATAATCTTATTCCTTCTCCATTACGATCTGTAATTAATAATAAAAATGTAACAAATAAATCTAAATTTTATATTATGAAATTAGCTGGTGATTCTGGAATGTTAACTACATTAGAACAGCTTGGTGTATCAATTGGGAAATCAGTTCATCAATTATCTTCTGCAAGAAATGGAAAAATGTATCGTGTTGAAAGTAATATTGCTAATGATTGGAAAGAACATGGAAGACGATCAAGTGTTATGACAAAATTAACATATAATTTTTCTGATATGAGTCAAAGAATTACAAATCGTGTTGAAGGTATAAAAGAAGAAAACTTTTTAACAACACCAAGAGAACAACAAACCTTATCAATGTATATTAAAGGAATAAATTATCATAGAATTATGGAAACTCCTTTATCACAACTTTCAGAAGCACAAAGACGTTCTATAAAAACTTTAGATGATTATTATAAATCAATGAATGATGAATTAATATCTGCTGGATTGCTTGGTTCTAATTCAAGAATAAAAAAAGAAATTTCAAAATTAGAAAAAGATTTAGAACAAACAAAACTTCTTCTTACAAAATCAAAAACATTAAAAACAAGTAATAAAGATTTAGAATCTATTCTTGAATTAAGAATAAAAGATTTAGAAGAACGTATTGCAGAAGATAAATCAAGTTTAGAATTTGCATTAGATATAAATATTGATGAAAAAAAATTTAATCCAAGATTTTATAGTAAACAAAAAATACTTGATAATAGAATAGAATTTGAAAATGTATTAATTAAATCATTTAAAGAAAATCCATTTATTTTTACAAAAAATAAAGATGGTACTGTAATAAAAAAACAGCTTTCTATTGAGCCAAAAGATTTAGAAACAAGAGCAAAAGAAGTAACTGATAATATTTTAGGATTAAATGATGAAGGCAATATTGATAATGTTTATCAAGGTTTTGTTGGATCAAAACATCTTAGACATAGGCAAATAACAGCATCTGATAAAGATTTATATCCTTTTCTTGAAGATAATCCTTTTAAAATATTAAGAGCTTATAATCAAAAAGTTTCACCTGTTTTAGAATTTGCAAGAATATTTGAGGGAAAAACTCTTAATGATATTCGACATGAAATATATACAGATATGATTGAAAATAAAAAAAGTTTGGAAGAAGCACAAAAAGTTTTTATGAAATTCAAAGGTTTATACGATAGAATTGTTGGTTCACCAGTAAAAAATCCAGATAAAATGTCATATAGATTTTCAAGAATAATAAGAAGTTTTGCACAAATGAATTATCTTGGAAAAGCTGTTTTATCAACTATATCTGAACCTGCAAAACTATTTCATGACCATGATTTTAAAGATGTTTTTAAAGGTTTTTTTGATTTAATTGAAGCAGGTACTAAAGGACCTGAATCATTAGGTGGTTTAAAAGCAGACGAAGTTTTTCTTGCTGGAGAAGGATTAGATATTGTTTTACAGACAACGCATATGAGATTAGTTGATGATATTAAAAAAAATCAACTTCATAATGATATATTTGATAAAATGAATAATGCTTTTTTTACAGTAAATGGTCTTGCTCCTATTACAAATTTATTAAAACAATGGGATGGTATATTAAGACAGCATACTTTAATAAAAAATTCTATTAAAATTACTGAGGGTACAGCTACACAACAAGAAAGATTTTTTATGAGAAGATATGGTATTGATGATACTATGGCTTTTCAAATTGCTAATGCCCCGTGGCAAAGAACAAGAAGAGGATTGTATTTTGCTAATTCTGAAGAATGGTTAAATACAAAACAATTTAAACATATTGCTGATGTTGATATCAGAGATATGGATACAACAGAAACATATTGGAAAGGCAAAAAAAATGCTATTTCATTTGTAGAGAAAAAAAGAAATAAAAAACCAATTCTTTATTTAGATAAAGAAGCTATATATTTTGATTTTGAAAATAAAAAATATACAAAACCAGGTGTAAAAAATGTTAAACCTTTTCCTGATGATGCATTTAATTCAAAAGAAGATTATTATAATTTTATTAAATTAAAAGAAGTTTATTATTTAACAAAAAAACAAAATAAAAATGAAACAAAATCTGCTTATGAAAATAGAATGAGAAAATTAGCTTATACTGAGTTACAAAATCAAACACAAATGAATAAAGAAACACTTGAAGCTTTTCGTTCTTCATTAAATTCTGGTGTTTTAAATACAATATTAATGGGAACACCTGCTGATAAACCTTTAATTACTGATGGAGTTGTGTATATTCCAATGAGAGTTGCAAAAAGGTTTGGCATGAAAGAAGATGAAATTGTAAAAGGTTATGCAAGATTTGAAAATGGTATTTTAGGTTTACCTTTTCAATTCTATTCTTATTCTTTAGCAGCAGTAAATAAAATAACTGGTTCTTTTTTACAAGGACAAGTTAAAAATAGAGCAGTTGCATTAGTTGGTGCAGTTGGATTAGCATATCTTGGTCAAAAGTTAAGAACAAATGAATACACATGGGATAACTTATCATATACAGATAAATTTGCTAGAGCTTTTGACTATTCAGGTTTAGCAAGTTTATATACTGGATTATTTTATGAAGCTTTTCATACTGCATATGCCTTAGATCAAGATATAAGTTATGGATTATTAAAGCCAAAATATAATGTTAATGCAGATGGTCCAGCAGAAACAATTGTAGGAATCTCAGGTGCTGGACCAAGTATATTTTTTGATTTTGTTTCTAATTCATTTACACTTGCAACAGGCAAAGAAATAAAATTAAATAAAGGTGGTTTTGATTTTATAGAAGGTAACAGGTCAAATGCTGCATCTGAAATTACAAGAAGTTTGCCTTTTGCAACAATTCCAGGTATTCAATTATTAACAAATGAAGTATCTGGCACAATAAAGGAGATGGGAGATTAGATGACAATAAGTATTTCAAACAATAATCCGCGTGTGTCCTATACAGTTGCACAAGGAGCTACACAATCAACATTTGCAGTATCTTTTGAATTTTTTGCAGCTGCTGATTTAAATGTATATGTAGATGGTACATTAAAATCATTAACAACACATTATACAGTTACAGGAGGAGATGGTTCTACTGGATCTGTTGCAATATCAGTGACTGGAGCATCAGGTGGTTCAACAGTTTTAATTACAAGAGATATAGCTTTAGAAAGAACAACAGATTTTCCTATTTCAGGTGCTTTTCAAGTTGAAACATTAAATACAGAACTTGATAGATTTATTGCAATACAAGCAGATATTAATGATACTGTGTCTCGATCTGTTAGATTAGCAGATGAAGATGAAGCTGTTTCAATGGAGTTGCCATTAAAAGCTAATCGTGTTGGAACTGTTCTTGGTTTTAATGCAACAACAGGTGCAGCAGAAGCAGGACCAACTATTGCAAATGTAAATTCTCTTTCTGCTATAACAACAAATATAAATACAGTTGCAGGTATAAGCAGTGATATAACAACTGTTGCAAACAATAATAGTAATGTAACTACAGTTGCAGGAATATCTTCGAATGTAACAACAGTTGCTGGTATTTCATCAAATGTAACAACAGTTGCAGGTAAAGCATCTTTAATTACTACAGATTTTGCATCAGATATGGCTCTTATTGATAGCACTTTTGTTTCAAAAATAAATCTTGTTACAAGTGATTTTATTACTGACATGAATTTAGTTACATCAGATTTTATTTCTGATTTAAATACAGTTGCATCAAGTGACTTTGTTTCTGATTTAAACACAATTGCATCAAGTGATTTTGTAAGTGATTTAAATGCTATCGAAGCAATAAAAGCTGATGTAACAACAGTTGCAAATAATATTACTAGTGTAAATAGTTTTGCAGAAAGATATAGAATAAGTTCTTCTGCTCCTTCAACAAGTTTAGATGTTGGTGATTTATGGTTTGATACAACAAATAATGTTTTAAAAGTATATGAAGCAAGTCAATGGGTTCCAACTGTTTCAAATGTAAATGCTACAAATGAAAGAGGAGATTTTACTGTTGGAACATCAGCAGGAAGTTATTCTGGCTCGACAACTGTTTTTCCTGCAACATATGATGTTGGATTTATAGACGTATATTTAAATGGGGTTAAACTAGCAGCTGCCGATTTTACAGCTACAAATGGAACAAGCATTACTCTTGCTTCTGCAGCATCTTCAGGTGATAGTTTACAAACTGTTGCCTATAGTACTTTTGATTCTGCAAATCACTATACAAAAACAAGTTCTGATGCAAGATATGCACAGTTATCAAACAACTTATCTGATGTTACTGCTTCAACGGCTCGAACAAATCTTGGTTTAGGAACAATAGCAACTCAAGCTTCTAATGCTGTTGCTATTACTGGAGGGTCATTATCTAATCTTACAGCTCTTGAGGTTGATGGAGGACTAATAGAATTAAAATCAAACACAGGTGCTGTTGCAAAACTTGATATGTATTGTGAAAACTCTAATGCCCACAAAGTAACATTACAGCCCCCTGCTCATGCTAATTATACTGGAAATGTTGTAAGTACTTTGCCTAATACGACAGGCACACTCATTAATGATACTGGAGCAACATTCACAGGTGATGTTACTTTCAAACAAACCATTGATGAAAGTACACCTATAACATCAAGTTCAAATGCTGCAACAATAGATTTAAATTTAGGAAATGTATTTACACATACCTTAAGCGAAAATGTTACATATACATTTAGTAATCCTGGAGCATCAGGCAAAGCATCTTCTTTTATATTAAAAGTTACACAAGATAGTTCAGCAAGAACTATTACTTTTCCCGCGAGTGTTGATTGGGCTTCTGCAACTGCACCTACATTAACATCTACAAGTGGAGGTGTTGACGTATTTGGGTTTTTTACAGTTGATGGTGGTAATACTTATTATGGATTTACACTCGGACAGGCAATGGGATAAAATATGTCAGTATCTAAATTATTATCAGCGGCGAGCGGTTCATCAAGTTCTTTAACTGTAAGTGACGTATTTAAAACATTTTTGTATACAGGAAATGCAACAAATAGAAACATAGAAAATGGCATTGATTTAACAGGAGGAGGTCTTGTTTGGACAAAATCCAGAGCTGCACACAATCACTCACTTCATGACAGTGCAAGAGGTGTAACGTGTTTATTAAGACCAAACGGCAATAATGCACAATATTGCGACGCAACCCAAATAAGCTCTTTTAACGCAAATGGATTTTCGCTTGGAACTGATGGCAGTTCTAATACTAATTTAAGAAATTATGTGTCTTGGACATTTAGAAAAGCTGATCGTTTTTTTGATGTTAAAACGACGACTCATACAAATGGAAGTACCACAACTTTAGACTTCTCCTCTTTGGGAACAATAGGTATGGGAATAGCTAAAAGATCGGACTCAACTGGAAATTGGTTTGTTCAACACCGAGCCGATACAACGAAACATTTACTTTTAAATTCTAGTGCAGCTGCTTCAACAGCTGAAACTGATTTTGGAATAGATGGCACAAATTTTAGACTTGATGCTAATTTACCCTCAGGAACATATGTTGTTTTTTGTTTTGCTCATCATAACTCAGATGGGGGCTATGGAGCTAGTGGAAATGATGACATAATTAAATGTGATAGTTATACTAATAATTCATCAAGCAATGTAACTATAAATTTAGGTTTTAGTCCTCAATTTATTCTACTTAAAAACATATCTGATTCCGCTGACTTTATTTTGTTAGATACCGAACGAGGAATTGTCAATAACCCTAGTGTTGCATCTACTCCAGAGCTAGTGGCTAATGATTTAACAGCAGAGAGTAATACAAGAGGAATACTTCCTGATTCTAATGGATTTATTGTTCAAGCTGGAGTTGATGCAAGATATAATTCTGGAGCGACTACAGGAACTAAAACGTACATTTATATGGCTATTTCAAGTTAAGGAAAAAATATTATGGTAGAATATAGAGATAGAAAAACTGGAGAAATTAAGACAAAAGACCAGTTAAAATCTGAGTTTAAAAATATGAGTATACCTAGAGGAGAATGGAACAAAAATGTTCTTGATGCTATGAATATCGATTTAATATTGCGTGGTGAACCTGCAAAAACTACTGCATATCAAACAAGTGTGCGTGATTCTATTTATAAAGATTCTAAAGGCAATTGGGTAGAAAAGTATGTTGCTAAAGATATGTTTTCAGCAACTAAAGATAAAGATGGAAAAACAATTACAAAAGAAACACAAGAAAAAAACTATCAAAAAAAATTAGATGATGCAGCTGCTGCAAATGTTAGAACAGAAAGAAATTTATTGTTAAAAGAATGTGATTGGACTGTTCTCGCTGACAGTCCACTTTCAACAACAAAACAAAATGAATGGAAAGCATATAGAAAAACATTGCGTGATATCCCATCTGAGTCAGGCTTTCCACATTCAATAACTTTTCCAGATAAGCCATCTTAATGAAAGGATAAAATATGACAAGAGCCAGAGATTTTGCATCACTTTCTTCAATAGGGTCAAGCCAAATAAATACTTTAATTAGTCTTTCTGCAAGTGGTGGAGGTAGTGGTGTAACTGTAGTAGCTGATATAACTGCTAGAGATGCGTTATCACCTTCGAATGGAGATATTGTTTATGTAACTGATGCAAACGGATCAAGTGTACCAGCAGCTTATATGCGAAGTGGAAGCACTTGGGAAGAGATTTATCTTGGTCCAAATGAAGGTCCATCATTTACAACAGCACTTAATGCAAGTTACACACTCGCAACTGATGGCAGTGCAACTGTATTGACACCTGTTGCTACTGACAATGATGGATTCCCAATAACTTATTCGTTTGATACAACAGGTTTAGGTAATATTGCATCTATTGCACAAGGAACTGGTGGAAATACAAATCGTTTTACAATTACTCCTAGTACAAATACAGCTCATGCAGGAACATTTACTTTTAGAGCAATTGCTAATGATGGAGTAAATGTAGCAACATCAACAGCATCATTAACTTTGCAGTTTGCATATACTCTGGATTATTTAGTCGTAGGTGGAGGTGGAGGTGCATCTTCTGGAGGTGGTGGTGGCGGTGCTGTTCTCTATCGAACAGGTGTTTCAACCAGTGCAGGTACAGTTTGGACGGCTACTATTGGTGCTGGTGGTTCTGGGGGAGCTTATAATACAACAAATGCTACCGTAGGTAGCAGTAGTACTTTTGCATCTGATGATGGATCGTTCGCAACTGTAACTGCTGGGGGAGGTGGTTATGGTGGTTCAACTGACAACTCATCTCAATTTCATGGAGGAAATGGTGCTGCTTCTACAATAGCAAGTGCAACATCTGCCATAGGTAGTGGTGGTGGAGGGGGTGCTGGTGACGGACGTACCACTAATGGAGGTACAGGTGGCACACTTAATGGCTCTGCGTCTGGTTATGCTGGTGGTGGCAACGGAGGTAACACAGGTTCACCTTATTATGCTGCTGGAGGTGCTGGTGCAGGAGCTGCTGGATCAAATGCTACAGGTTCTTATGGAGGTGCTGGGGGAACTGGTGTTTCCAATAGTATAACAGGTTCTGCAGTAACCTATGGCGGTGGTGGCGGTGGTGCAAGCCATCTATCAGGAACACCTGGCTCTGGTGGCTCTGGTGGTGGTGGTAATGGAGTAAATGGTACTGGACAAGCTGGAACAGCTAACACTGGAGGAGGTGGAGGTGGTTCTGTAAGCAGTAATGTTGGTGGAGCAGGTGGTTCTGGAGTCGTTATCATTCGAGTACCTACAGCAAGCTATACTGGCACTACAACAGGAAGCCCAACAGTAACAACTGATGGAAGTTATAAAGTTATTACTTTCACTTCTAATGGAACATATACAGCCTAATGCCTGATCCGTTAACAATTTCACTAGCTGCGTTTGCTGCCATAAAGAAGGGCATTGAAATAGGAAAAGACCTTTCTCAAATGTCCAAAGATTTTGGAAAGCTCTATGATTTTATTGATGAACAAAAAGAAATAAAGAAAAAAGGTAGCAAGAATGATGTTCTAGCAAATTACATTGCCTATGAAAAAGCAATGGATATGGAGCGAGAACTAACTCGTATTATTCAGCAAACTAGAGGAGCTTCTGGTCTAAGAAAATTTAGACAAATGCAACAACAAGCTAAAGAACAAGAAAAAGCTTCCCGATATGCAGCTATGCAACGTGCAGAAAACATTAAACAAATATTAGGAATCACTGTAGGTATATTAATATTTGTTGCTGCTGTTGTAGCTTTAGTGTACTTTGCTGCTAAATATAGTAATAAATTATGAATAATGAAATAACAAAATATTTAATATTAATTATAGCCTGTGCTTGGCTTTTTTCTTTATATTTTACTCCAAAATGGTTATTAATAAAATGATAAAAGATGTATTGCATACAGTTTCAAATGTTGTTGGTGAGTTTATTGAAGATAAAGATAAAAAAAATCAACTTGAAACAGAACTGAAAAAAAAATTAATTGATTTAGATTTAGCACAATCTCAAGCAAATATTGAACAAGCAAAACATTCAAGTTTGTTTGTTGCAGGAGCAAGACCTGCTATTATGTGGGTTTGTTGTTTAGGTTTATTTGCAAATTTTTTTATTTTACCAATTGCAGAATGGATTGTTGTTATGTGGTATCCTACTATGAAACTGCCATCTTTAAACAGTGGTGAACTTATGACACTAACACTTTCATTATTAGGTCTTGGTGGAATGAGAAGCTTTGAAAAAACAAAAGGTATAGCAAGAAAAAATATAAAGGAGTAATTATGAGTTTTAAATTATCAGAAAGAAGTTTATCAAAATTAGAAGGTGTACATGAAAATTTAGTTTCAATCGTAAAAGAAGCAATTACTTTGACAAAAGTTGATTTTGGTGTTATTTGTGGATTACGTAGTGAAGCTGAACAAAAAGAATTATTTAATAAAGGTGCATCTCAAACCTTACATAGTAAACATTTGCCACAAAGGTCTACAGGAAAGAGTCATGCAGTTGATCTTATGGCATATGTAGGTTCAAGAGCAAGTTGGGAATTAAATTTATATGATGATATTGCTGATGCTATGGCAACGGCATCTAAAAATCAAAAGGTAAATATTCTTTGGGGTGCTGCTTGGACAGTAAATATTTCTAATTGGGAAGGTACAATGAATGATGCTATGAATGAGTATATTGATTTTAGAAGAAGTTCAAATAGAAAGCCGTTCATTGATGGACCTCACTTTGAACTGGTTTGAATTTTTTTCATCTTCCCTAAACTAACCCCCCCCTTTCCTAACTTACTTAATTCTGAGGGGGGGATTTTTTTTAGTGAGCAGAAAAACAAGAGATTTGGAGAACGACTTGTTAGTCTGCTCTTATTCTAAATTGGTATAGTATCAGATTCATCAGATGGTTTCCATTTATTATTTGATGATTCTTTTTCTGTTACTAATAAAGATAAATATGATGGTGTTTTTTCTGAAGATTTTTTCCAGGCTGCTATTTTTTTCTCATCACCTATAGTATTTGTTTGATGAATAGTTCCTGACCATTGTGGTGCTTTTACATTTTCATTTACATTTTGAAATAATATACCAACTTGTTGATATATTCGTAAAATAGTATCTCCTTTTTTTGTAATACCTTTTATATAAACACAACTATTTTCATTTCCATTTATATTTAATTTACCTTGTCCTACTAATTTTTGGTCTTCATATGGTTGAAAAGCAACACCAGTATTTTCATTATTGTATTCTGACATTTAAAAATCCTCCCTGATTATATTTTTATTTTGTTTTATTGGTAATACTCTTCTTGGTTCTCTTGATGCATCATTCCCATCATCATCTTCTGGTGCAAGACCAGCCATTTGTAATGCACCATATCTTCTTGCATATGTAATAGCTGAACCCAAACCTTGCATTGTTTGTTTATCAATAACTAAATAAACTTTAGATACAAATTCTACACCTGTATCATGAATAATTTTTGTCTCAACATAATCACCATGTTCATCTCTATTATTTGGTTGAATAAATAAAAAATTATTATTTTGAAATGCAGATAAACAAGCATCAAGAACATTTCCTAAATCTGCATATCTGTTTTTAAAATGTGGATTGGTTGCATTTTTCAATGCCTTTCCCATTGATTTTTGTGCTTTAATATAATCTGTTACAGCACTTATAAAGTATTTATTTTCTTTTGTCATTTTATGTTCTCCTTTTGAATATTGAATCTTAATGCTCCTCTTTTATCTCTATTGATTGATAGTATATCTGAATAAACTTCACTTTCATTACTAGCAACCATAGATTTTAATTGCTTCTTTGCCATTTCGTTTTGTTTTACATAATTAATTGTATCAATATATTCATTTGCATAACTAATAAAAGCATTGTCAGTATTTGCATTTCTTCTTACCATTTTATTTACTGGTATTTTATCAATGCAGATTTCATCAACAACAACTTGATCTGTTGGTGCTTCATTTTTTACAACACAATCCCAAAATATACGAATGTATTCATTCATTTTTTTTATATAGTGAAAATCTATATCAACTACAGAACATTCCCACCTACGATTTCCAAAAATATTACAAAAGTAACACTCATTTATTTCATTTATAAACATATAAAATTGTAACTGTGGCATATATCTTTTAAGTTGATTTCTCATACTATTGTTTTCATAAGTATGTTTACATTCAACAATAGCTAAATCTTTATTTGTTGCAGCTTTTATTGTTTTATCATTACGTATCACAAGCATATCAACTGTTCCACAATAAGGAACATCATTATGAATAATAGATTTAACACCAGTTCGTTGTTGATAACGACTAAATCTTTTATCTGTATCAAGAAATATTTTACAATTTAAATTTTCTGTAGCTATACCAATTTGTACAGAAATATTATTTGATAAATCCTCAGGTTCTCTTATACCTGTTTTTTCTGCCCATAAATCATACCAATTGTCATGCATAATTCTGACGGCATCACTGCCACCAATAAAGTTTTTTCTATCTTGTTGATGATTATATTTGTATTTCATTGTGTTCTCCATTTTTTGTTCTCCTTTTTAAATAGTATTTTAATTTTTAATTTTTGTCAATGGCTTTTAAACCATTTACTACATCTACAAGAATAGTTTTTCTTGATAAATATAGACTTTCAATATGTTCATAATATTGAACAAAAGAAACCGGAAAATATTTTTCTGTTGTTGATAATTTTCTTATAGCAGCAATAACTAAATCTCCTGGATAAATAGATAATCTTTCTGCTAAAGCTTTTATTCTTATTGATAAATCTTGTGCTGACTCATTAAATGGCTTCTGTGTTATCGAGGATAGATATACAAGCCTTTTAACACATTCTTGAATAGATAACCCTACCATTGAACTTAACACTTCTCTGTGTGCATTTTCAGCAATTTCTTTTGTTGCATAATCACCTTTATAAAAAACAATAAATGATTTTTTTCCAGATGAATAGCTAATCTTCGGTGGATACGTGTGACATGATTTCAGAAAAGAAAGCAGATTTTTGTTTGTCAATACTGGCGAATGTATTTTTTTTAGTTGATCGATTGCTTTCGTTCTCTGTTCTGAATTCAACTGCTTTCCTAATCCAGTTTCTGAAAGCTGAATCGACATCAACGAATTTATTTCCTTTGGATCTGTGGTAATCGATAAACTTATCTGTTTCATTTTTAATATCTATCCTTTCATATTTTTTTAAAAGTTTTGTTTGTAAATCTTTTGATGGAAAGTAATCATTTGATATATATGTTTTATGTTTAGTAATAGGTTTGTGTCGCTGTGTGCGATAGGGGGTGTCGCTCTCTGCGATAGGGGTATCGCTCTCTGCAAATATTATCTTATACATTGTTGACGTTGATAATCTTTGTATTCGTTTTATAAAACCTTTTGATTCAAGATACGAAAGTTTTCTTGATACTGTTGCAACGTGCATTTCTGATCTTGTTGCTAGTGTTTGTAATGATGGATAACATTCACCTGTTTGTTCATTACAATAATCAGCTAGAATAACAAGTAGCCATTTTGCCATTGGATCTTTTATTTCTTTTTTTATAGCTTCTGCCATTAATAAAAAAGACATTATTTTTCTTTCATAAATTCTTCAAAAGATTCTTGTGTAAATATAATTAATACATTACTTTCATCTTTTTGTTTTGTTCTTCTTTTAAATAGTACTATGTCTTTGTTTTTAAATAAAGAAAATGGATTTGGAAAAGTTGATTTATCTCGATATTTTACTTCACAAATAAATCTTTTTTTATTATGATCTATTACTAAATCTCCAATATATTCACCACCTAATGATCCAGATAACGGCTGCCTTTTTACTTTTAAACCAATTTTTGTAAGCCATTTTTCAAACCATTTTTCATGATAAATTCCTTTATTTCTATTTTTATTTGTCATTAAAAGATTCCGATAATTCTTTTATTCTATTCCATTCAACGACATCAATCCAATATTCAGCATATCTATTTCCTTTTTCATTTACACATAGTTTTTGATTTATTGGTATTCCTTGTGTTTTTAAGGCATGAATGTGAGAAGCTAATCGCATTGAATTAAATTTTTTCAAAGCTAATATTGGTGTAAGACTTTTACCAGATTCAAGATATTGTTTGATTTTATTTCTTTGAGTTTCCATTTTATTCTCCTTCAAAATTAAAATTATAAAATGTTAAAAAATCATTAATTGCTTTTCTTAATTTCATTGGAATTTTTTTATTCATTTTTCTTTCAGTTTGATCATCTAATTTAACAACAAGTGACCACGATTTTAATTTTACTTTATGACCTTCATTAAAACTATATAGATTAACGTGCCTGCTGTTTTCTTCTTTAAATGTTTTACCTTCTTTGTTTATTAATCTTATTCTTATTCCATGATATAAATTTGATACTATTTCTTTTGTATCTTTTTGTAACATTTCCGCTAGATCTCTTGCTGTTTGTGGTCCATGTACTTTTAATATTAATAAAATAGGAGTTAAATCTTTGTAATCATATTCTCTAATGGTTTCTTCTTCTTTTTTTAAAGTTGGAAGTATTCCTCTTTTATTATTCTTATACATTGTTTTTTCATAATGAGTCCAAAACTCTTTATATTTTTCATCTATATCATTTTTGAATTCTTCTGATTGTTTGTTGATATAATTTTGTACATTATTTTTATAATAATTTTTCAGTATATATTCTTCTTTCATTTTGTTACCTTCTTATATTCTTTTGTATTATTATTTAAAATTCCTTCTACAATACATTTTCCATCAACATATAAAGTAAAAACTTTATTTCCATGTTGATTTGTTGATACTTTTTGTGTTATTTCTGCTAAATGATATGAATTTTGTTTAGATGTTCCGACATACATATCAATTGTTGAGTGTTTTTTTACTCCATAGCTTTTATTACCAGATCCTTTATTATAGTTAGAATAGATACAGCTATTGATTTTGTTCCAAATTGGGTAACTTCGCATTGTGTTCTCCTTTCAATGCTAAATGGTTGGGTATATAAATATCAGCCAATATATAAAACTGATAACTAAAGTATACGAAATTAAACTTGTAATTACAAGGATTATTTTATTCATTTTATTCTCCTAATAAACAACAACCATTCATTGCTTTTGATTTGCATGAATGGTTGTTTATTATGTGTTAAGATTACTTTCGCATTTTCTCCAATGCTGAAATTATAAGATTTATCTGATTGAAATTATGTGTATGTTCTGCTTCACAATCTACAATATAATTCCATTCCTTTTCATCTTTATTAGCTAGGTCTTTTGTTATTGCATCTTCTAATCTAAGTTGTGCAATATCTGCCAATTCTTTTAGACCAGACCAATTGTTTTCATGTTGTGTTTTGGTTACTTCTCTTTTTAAAGACCAAATTAAACTACTAACAATTGTCTTTCCTGCCCTACCTCGTAAATCCAAAATAGAATTTAGTTGGGAAAAAATGATTTCTTTTGTGTCTATTTGCTTATTCATAACTAGCTCCTTTGTTGTAAGTGTATTTGTTTCGTCTTGATGGGCGGTTAATACACAACTGATTCACCGAAGGTGTTTATATAACCGCAAGGTCGAAGAACGCAGTGTGCCTTGCGGATATAAATCAGTTGTGTAATAACAGAACAGCAAGGCGCAAGAAATATACGAACAGCAAAGTAGTAGATATGGATCTGCAATTGGTCACATAATTACATCTTGACCACTGTTTTTAACCATGCTACGAGGGGGGGCAAGGGGGGGAGTCTTCCATGAATAAATTAGTCAAGTTAACTGATAAACAAGTCAAGCTAGTTGATACACTCGTAGCAACTGGTTGTAGTATTACAGAAGCATCACAGATTGCTGGTTATGCAAAGGGAGAAGCAGGCAGAGTCACTGCTAGCAAGGCATTAAAGACACCACACGTTCAAGATTATATGATGAAGTGTATAGCAGAAAGTATTGGTATAAATGCTACGAAAGCTAGCAGTAAGCTAGTGAAACTAGCTACAAATGCAAAGAGTGAGTATGTACAGCTTGAAGCTAGTAAAGATATATTAGATAGAGCTGGTTTCAAAGCTCCTGACAAGCACTTGCATTTGCACTCTGCTGATATCAAAGTAAATATTGACCTAAGTTAGCTGTAGAAAAATATAATGCTTCTGTATTACTGCTGTATAGCCATAGGGGGTCAAAAACTGACGAATGTGTTGCGCTAGTGGTGTTAATCTCTCATTATTGTAGAAAAAAGCTTTTCAAAAATATTTTTTTAGTGTAAAGGTAAAATATGGTTGCTAAGAAATATCAGAATCCTAAAGGTGGTTTGAATGAAGCTGGTAGACAGTTCTTTAAACGTAAAGAAGGCAGTAATTTAAAACGACCTTTAAAAACAGGAACAAGTCCAAGAAGAGTTTCTTTTGCTGCTCGTTTTGCAGGAATGAAAGGACCTATGAAAGATTCAAAAGGTCGACCTACAAGAAAAGCATTAGCATTAAAAGCTTGGGGGTTTGGAAGTGTAGAAGCAGCTAGAAACTTTGCTAATCGAAACAAAAAGAAAGGATAAAGCTATGCCAATGGGTCCAGGAACATATGGAAGTAAAAGAGGAAGACCTCCTGCAAAAAAATCAAAGATGAAAAAAACTAATGGTAAAAAGTTAACGAAGAAACAAAAAACATTACCCCCTTCTCTACAAAAGAAAATAATGGCTAGTCGTTAGTAATGGCTAAAAGTACAGTTAACAAAGCTGGTAATTACACCAAACCAACCATGCGTAAAAATTTATTTAATAAAATAAAAGCAGGAAGTAAGGGTGGAAAGCCAGGACAATGGTCTGCTCGAAAGGCTCAGATGTTAGCTAAACAATATAAAGCTAGAGGTGGAGGATATAGATAATGGCTCTTGCAAAAAGCCAAAGAAGTTTAAAAGATTGGGGAAAACAAAAATGGAGAACTTCTGATGGCAAGCCTTCAAAAGGTAAAAAAAGATATTTACCAGATGCAGCTTGGAAAGCTTTATCTCCTGCTGAAAAAGCTGCAACTAATAAAGCAAAAGCTAAAGGAAATCGCAAGGGTAAACAATTTGTTAAACAGCCAAAAAAAATTGCAAAGAAAACAGCGAGGTTTCGTTAATGGAAGATTTAGTTTTACAACATAGGGAATATTTAATTTTTGTTGTATATTCTTTTACTGACCCAGATATTTGTCATGCATTTGCAGAAAACTTTAAGAATGTCATTGATGAATGCTCAGAAGTTATTCGTTATGAATATATCAAGCAACCAATGTTGCGTCCTATTCTTGATATATTTAATGGGTAAACTATGGCTTGGTTACATAAATTAACAGAAACAGAACGTAATATTTTACGCATTGTTGTAAAGAATGTTCATATGAAACATTTTCCAAAAGATTTTATAACAGATTACGAAGCTGATAAACTTATTTCTTCTCTTGCTCCTAAAACATTAGATAAGCTTTATAAGATAGGTAAGGATTATTCTGTTGATAGAATTTAAATACAAACCTGATGGTGATGTATTAAAATCATTTCTTAAAGATGATACATTTTTTCGTGGTATAAGAGGACCTGTTGGAAGTGGGAAATCAGTTGCTTGTTGTATAGAAGTTTTTAGGAGAGCAATAATTCAAAAGCCAAACAAAGAAGGTATTAGAAAAAGTCGTTGGGCAATCATAAGAAATACAAATCCACAATTAAGAACAACAACAATTAAAACATGGCTTGATTGGTTTCCAGAAAATGATTGGGGTAAATTTTTTTGGTCTGTTCCTTTTACTCATCATATCAAAAAAGCTGATTTAGATTTAGAAGTTCTTTTCTTGGCTCTTGATCGTCCTGAAGATGTTAAAAAACTTTTATCATTAGAACTTACAGGTATATGGATTAATGAAGCAAGAGAAGTTCCTAAAAGTATTATAGATGCTTGCACTATGAGAGTAGGTCGTTATCCATCTATGCGTGAAGGAGGTCCAAGTTGGTCAGGTGTTATTGCAGATACTAACGCACCAGAAGAAGACCATTGGTGGGCAATCATGGCAGGTGAAGTTCCTATTCCAGATTACATTCCTCTCGAACAAGCACGAATGTTAGTTAAGCCTGATAACTTTTGTTTCTATACACAGCCTGCAGCAATGATAGAAATACAATCTGATAATGGTGAAGTTATAGGATATGACATTAATAAAAAAGCAGAAAATAAAAAAAATATGTTGAAAACATATTATACAAATTTAATTCGTGGAAAAACAAAAAGTTGGATTGATGTTTATGTAATGAATAAATTAGGAACTATACAAGAAGGTAAACCTGTTTATCCTGAATTTATTTCTGAAACTCATATTGCTTCAGAAGAAATACCTGTTGCTTCTGGTATTCCTCTTTATATTGGAGTTGATTTTGGATTAACACCAGCAGCTGTCTTTGGACAAAAAGTAAGAGGACGTTGGTTAATTCAATGTGAAATAGTTGCTATTGATATGGGTATAGTTCGTTTTTCTGAATTGTTGCGTCAAGAAATAGCAACACGTTTTGGTCATGTTGATGTTTATATATATGGTGATCCATCAGGTGATTTTAGAGCGCAAACAGATGAAAGCACTCCTTTTCAAATTTTAAGAGGAGCAGGACTCAAAGCATTTCCAGCACCGAGTAATAGTGTTGATTTAAGGTTAGAATCTGTTACCATGCAATTAACAAAAATGAGTGAAGGTAAATCTGGATTTTTAATTGACAGGAGATGCCAAACTCTGATAAAGGGTTTTGAAGGTGGGTATTGTTATAAACGTATTCAAACATCTGGAGAACGATATGATGAAAAACCTGAAAAAAATATGTATTCACATATACATGATGCTTTACAATATTTATTATTAGGTGCAGGTGAAGGGAAAAGACTTATGAATAATCAAGCACAAGCACAAGTTGTTCAAGCAAATACATCATTTGATGTTTTTAATAGAAAGCCATCAATACAAAAAAAATCATTTTGGAGTCGAATATAATGTGTTTACAAATATTAATACCTGTTGCAGCTTTTGCCTATTCTCAAAAAAGAAAAAGAGAAAGAGAAGCTGCTGAACAAGCAGTAACAGAAGCAGAAACAATAGAAGCTGAAGTTCCTGTAACAACACCAGCACCAGCTCCTCAAACCTTTTCTTCTGAATTAGCACCTGGTTTATCTTTTACTTCACAATCAGAATTAGATAATTATATTTTTGAATTAGGCGCGCAATCAACTGAACCAGAAGAAGTTGAACCTGAAATAAATACATCACAAACACCAACAGCACCAGTAATTGTTGGTTATGATGAGCAAGGCAATCCTATATATGCTTCAGATTTACAAACAAATATAAACACATTGCAAGATCAAGTTGAAACATTGGAAGAAACAAATATAAATTTATCTGAAGAAGTTGAAAGACTAGGTCAAGGAGATCCAGAACAAGTTGTAAGTAACTTACAGAATATAACATATACAACTGTTGTCCAAGATATAGAAAAACAACAAGAAGATATTAAAACAAAAAAAGCTGAACAATTAAGAAAAACCTTACGACAAAGAAGAAGAATAGGAACAAAAGGAAGAGCTTCTTTAATTACAGGTATTTCTGGTGGAATAGGTTATCAATCTGGATTAACAAATCAACAAACAAGAACACCTCCTAATATTAAACTTATGAATTAAAAATGAAAAAAATAAACCTTTTAAATCTAAAAGAATATGAAAAAGAAGAATCACAACCTGATACGATTCTCTTGAATTCTTTATTAAAAAAATATGAAAGAGCTTCAAATCAAAAAGATAACTATAAAGATTTGTTTGA
>TARA_R100000426_G_scaffold3258_3_pt1 | contig 21179 bp, 19 predicted proteins | sample TARA_R100000426 | Tara Oceans TARA_R100000426 (sample SAMEA2620421) | marine metagenome | biome: marine biome (ENVO:00000447); feature: surface water layer (ENVO:00002042); material: "saline water (ENVO:00002010), including plankton (ENVO:xxxxxxxx)" | depth 5 m
CGAGTGTGGGATTTTGGTAACCATTAAGATTCTCCAATATTGTGGAAGGTGAACACTTTTGTTTGGAATACAGTTTGAGCAGGGCTTTCAAATTGATTCAAACCTTCACCATCGTGTTGAGCCTGCAATTGATAAGTAGTTGTTGCTCCAGAACTTGAAGTATCGAGTATTTCAGTGTAAGTAAAAGTCATCGCATGTTGGACATCTGGACTTAAATTGAGTACTCGTGTGCCGCCCGAAGTGCGAGTAGAATTAACAGCAGCCCCATCTTTTAACAACGTAACTGTGTGACTGAACGCTAGAGTTTCGTTGGCTTGAGTTCTACTTACTACATCGCAACGCACTAAATATTTTCCTGCTGGAACTGTAATGACGCCGTTTGATTCAGTAATTGTTGTGCCGGGAAAACTTGTTCTTTGAACAACAGCGTAAGAATTAGTATCTAACGCACTGTTTGTAAATGAGGATTGTCCAGATGGACTGCTGTTGGTGTTTTGAACAATTACTTGATCGGTGTAATTTGCAATAATTGTGTAGTCCGCTGCACGCCCTGCTTCATCTTTGCGGAGAACTGAATTTGCATCTTTTGTTCTGTTCTTAACGACATCCTGAATCAGAATGTTGCCGTCGTAGTTCAACTCAATTAGTTTGCTGTTGTTGCTATTGCTAGACACAGTTCGCACCAACAAAGCCTCACCAGAGTTTTGAGCCATTGCATTAAGTTCGCACATGCCCCGACGATTGTTGCTTGCTTTGTTTCCTTGAAGAATAAATCGGTAGTACGGAACAGTGTTTGCATTGCCGCTTACACCGTCTGATTCGGGTTTTGCAAAACACCTAAGTTGGTGCAAGTTATCTCCATCGGGATCACGGTTTCCAATATTTACAGTAGTGGTTGTGTTATCTGTACCTGTTCCCAAGTTAAAACCAAGGCCAGTAGTAGAATTTCCATACCCAACTGTAAATCTTGATTTACCGTTTGCTGCTAAACAAGAGATGTAATTAGCCGGATCATTTAATGTGGTGTGGTGGTAGCGGACCAATAGTGCTGCTACATTATCTTCCTCACCAGCAATGGTGTCATCAACTGCTGTGATTTCTACTTTTCCGTTTTGTGTAATTTTGAAGAGATCTCTGCCTGTACCGCCAGACGGGGAACCTGCACCGTCGTTGCCCTTACAAATAAAGAACGAACCACGCTCGCTGTTGTTGGCATCGTTTACGGCAGTTCGACGCAGAATCAACATATGATCCAAGCCTGCATTAACAGTGTTTTGATCATGGATTTCGTAAAACGCAGACCCCCCTCCACTTGCTTCTGTGGGATCTTTGAAATGGTGTACGGTTTGTCCAGCAGCGTTTTGGAATCTTGCGATTGTGGTTACACCGTCTATGTTCTGCTTTACAGTGAAAGGTGTAGTAGTTCCGTAGCCGTTTACAATGACATGATCATTGTTCACACAAAAGATGTCATCGCCATCACTTTGCTCCACAACGAAAATGCAGGCGGTCTGCGAAGGATGGCCTTGAAGCGTAAGAGGAGTGGTGGTAGAAGTAACAGCCTGACCAGTCGATGGGAAGTCAAAGACCTGACGAGACAAGCCAAAGTTGGTGACCACAATGCTTTGAGTTCTAACATCAGCACCAAGGATTCTCAGTGTTCCCACCGTAGTTCCCGTAGTAACCGTGTAGTCATCATTAGGCCGTTGAATGACACCATCAATTTCAACAATGAACGTCTGCTCAAACTCAGAGGTTGGCGGCGGAGTCATATCAAAAACTGTGTCGCTACCGCTGATTGCTCCATTCAACAGTGTGCCAGAAGCAGTGCTGTAGGATTGCGGTACAGACGGAACGCTACCCGCTGAAGCCAACGCGGCGTTTACTTGACCCAGCGTGACCGCATCGCTTGACTCAACAGCATCAAGAACATTCCGAATGTTTAGGTTAGTCGCATCCCAGAATGCACCTGAAGCATCTTTCTGCAACGCATCGCCAATACCGAGTTCATCGTTTTCTTGCTGGGCAAACAGAATCTGATTGTGGTTGGCGTTGAGGTCAGACGCTTTGAGAACCGATCCGTTTGAAAAGATCCGAGCAGGTGAAGATACATCTGTGTCTCGGAAAATACGGATTGTGTCATTGACCACAATAGCACTACTTACTGCTGAATCAGTAATCGTGACTGTAAGTGTTGGTGAGGTAGTGACTTCGTATTGAGTCGAGGTCAGGTTAATTACTTCGCCATCTGCTTTTTTGATGGTCACAAAGATGTCTTCAGTGCTAACAAACTGAAGGTTGATGTTGCTGTAAACTGTTTGCCCACCGGTTGTGGGGTTTACTTCAATGAATGAAAGTGCCATTATCTACTAGTACTCCCGTCACGATCAATGAGGTTAGTGTTACTGATGCCCGCAGAGATGATCTGTTCCAATACGGGTAGTTTGAGAAGAGGAATCAACGCCTGAATGTCTCGGAGGTCTTGTTTACTCCAGTCATTCTTGTCACTGAGAATGTTGCCTAGCGTTCCTTGAAGCACTGAGCCAAACCGTTGACCAATACCCCAAGCAACCGATCCAGTCAAGACATTCAAGTTGCCTTCAGTGTTTCGGATGTATTTGTTGAAGATTGGCTCTTTGCCGGGAATGATGCCAGCACCGCCCATTGCCATTGCTCCAGTGTCAATCAACATTGGGAGAATGCTGGAGTAACTACTACGAACAATCGCAGACTTCCATGTGTTTTCAAAACTGGTCCGTTCGGCAATCCATGCATCAAACTCTTCTGGGGGAACCGAGAAGGATCGGGCGTAGGTCAAGCCAAGGTAAGACAGGTAGCCCAAGCCTGCTGATGCAACCATATTGGCGGCTTCTGTGGCATCACCGCGAGCAATACCAGCAGCCAACTGTTTCGATTTGGAAGCAAGGGTAAAGACTCGGAACTGCATCAACGAGCGGATCACAGGGTTCATGCTGACCCATCCCGGCATATCAGTAAACTGCTGACGCTGCACAAGGCTGTCCATCTTCCGACGCATGCCGAGAATCAAAGCGTCATACGCACCTTGATCCACGATCTTTTCAAAGTTGACATCCATCGCTCGAATACCCAAAGGTGTTTCGATTACCTCAACTACGTCTGGACGGCGAAGTTCTTTGGCAATACGTTTTGCCATGTTTTCGTCAATACCCAGTTGACCAAAGCGTCGAACATCATCACGCCAGAATGATCTTTGCAGGACAGGGCCAGCATCAGGATCAAACTTGTACGCAATATCTACAAAGTGCTGGAAGGTTGACTTGACACCCCATCGTCGCAAAAACGTGTCCATTGGGATAATGGCAAGTGGGTGCAGCATTGACACTTCCCGTGCCCAGTCCACAAACCTTTCAGGCTTGGAGGCTTGACGTAAGTGCCCATCAAATCCCATATCGTCAAGACGGCGAATCACATGGTTGGCGTTGTCGTAATCAATACCCACAGCCGTATGGGTGTACAAGGCTCGACCCAAACGATCCACTGGTTCTAGGCCGGGAAGACCCTTAGCCCTGCGAAGACCTAAGAAAAGGGTTTTACGCATTTCTCCAATGTCAAACTGTGTCATTGCAGATCGCAAACTATTCTGAATCATGACATTGCCGATTTCAGGCAACTGGGCAAGGCCAAGATACCCACCAATAGTGGACTGACCAAGGCTTTGCATAAACAGCACACTCCGAAGAGTTGACCCTTTCGCTTCTCTGTAGATGGGCATACCAGTAGTAGCACGCCACCACATAGACACATTTTCTTCAATGAAGTCTGCGGTTCGGTTGCTGTCGGCGTACTTAGAAAGGTGTGCTGTTACTTCGTCAACCGACATTGACCCATCAGCCGCACCCGGAAGTTTGCCGAATGTGTTGGGATGCTTTTGAGCCATGACCTGCAAACCCTTGCGAATCTCAATTGCACCGATTAGTCGTTGAGTGTATTGGGAGACAATTTGACTTGGATCGTTTTGGAAGAAGTCAGAAATGCGTACACCAGACAACTGGCCCATATCTGCTTCACCGACATAGCCTTCATTCATGGCAATACGACGGCGGCCTGACGAGACAACTGGGTCATGCATTTCACCACCAGCCATCTTCAGCATTTGATCAATCAGTTCTTCTTGGTCATTGCCCAAGTCTCGCATCAAGGATTCTTTGTTACGAGCAATCCAGCCCTTGGTGTTCTTGTAACTTGACTTGCCAATTGGGTCCGTCATGAAGTCAACGATTCGTTGAGCAGCCGTGCGGGCTACAGAAATCTCTTTGCCTTCTATGGTTACAACCTTGTTAGACCCAAACTTTGTGGCATTGGGGTGGCTTAGGATTGCACGCTCAAAGTAACTAACCAAATCATCTTTGTTGTACTTTGCAGCCTCAGTTTGTTTGTAGATACGAGTGAAGTACTGAGGGTTGTCTGCCAGTTCATCAGGGAGAACTCCGTACTGTTTGGCATACTTGGCAAGATCCTCGTACACCTCACGAATGCCTTGAATGGCAAGACGCTCAGGTGCAGGCAGGTCTTTTAGTTCAGAAGCAGGAGTAATCCGGTGAGTTCGTACGACTTCTTCAGGATCAAGTTTCCTACCTTCCTTTGCCGCCATCTCTATAGCCTCGTTCAGTTTGGACTGCATTCGGTACAGGATGGCATCGTGACGGTGACGAACCACTGTTGTGATGTTCATCGGACCAAGACCCATGTTTTCAAAGAACAGAAGACCAAAGTCTCTAAGTTCCTGAACCGACGATCCTTGAAAGCGTGCAGAGATTGGGGCCGTAATGATGCTCCACCACTTAGATGGACCCCACTCCCCTTTGTGTTGACCATTGATAAACCGTGCGATTGACTCTCGTACACCCTTACGATCCACAGTTTTACGAGCAGTAGTCAAACCTTCGGCAAGGTCATCCACTGATACTTCTGGCCCGACACCCCGCTCACTTGGACCCCCTGACGGGTCTTTTTGGTTGGGCTTGGCACGAAGGGCTTTTTCTTTTTGTCGGCGGATCGCTCTCTTAACACCGGCCCCATCAACTGCGGCTTCACCAGATGCACGCAACGGATTCAAGATGTCATCATCAATCCGAAGTTCATCAATGCCGCTAAATGGTTCTTCACGGTTGAAGTTCTTTTGCTCCCACTCGGCAATCCGCTCCTTCAAGATTTCTTTTTGCTTTTTCTTGGAAAACTGTTTGCCAGTTTTGGGATTGATCAACTCGTCTCGATTCAAAACCTTACGAAGACCCGCAACTCGTTTGAGTTGATTAAGTGTGGCTTTCTCAAGGTTACGCATGACCTGCTGCTTCACCATTTCTTCGGTGGCTTCTGTTTCATCAATAATGCGTCGTGCGTTGAGGTAGTCCTTCAGTCGTTTATTTTGAGTTCGCCTAGTTACACTCCTGCGAACGTCAAACATTGAACGTGGCACAGTAGTAGTACGACCCACGGACTTTTCAATTCTAGCCCGTGCAGCATCTCGCACTGCTTTGCGTGTTGTGGCTGCTGCTTCTTCTTCTGCCTTAGCGATCAACCGCTCTTTGAGGTTCGCTTTGAGTTTCTTGACTTTTGCCCTACGGCCTCGGATTCCCGGCAAACTCGGATCACCAATTTCACGGCGGTACGTTTCACGAAGAGTGCTTTCCGGCATGTTCTCTACGTCACGGGAGATTTTGGCTCGCTGTACAGGTGTAACCTTGGCTCCAGTTTTTCGACCGTATGCTCGGAGTTGCTTGGCATCCATGCCATCAATTTTGCGAAGTTCTTTGGCAAGGGCTGAACGGAACGCAGATGTGTTGTCCACAGTCCTACGAAGGTTGATTCCAGCAGAGCGTGCAGCAGCCCGAATCTCATCATCAGACAACTTTGCCAGTTCATCAACAATCTTGGGCAGTTCAGTTTCACGAAAAACTTTTGCGTCGTTCATGCGACGAGCGGCAGACCGACGAGCCTTTGCATTGACTTTTACGACATCTTTGATGGCTTCCGAGGCTTCAGGCAACGCTCTTGCTAGACCATCTGCAACCGCTTCGCGGGCCATTTCTTCTGCTGCACTCTGTACTGTTTTACCAACGTCGCCCAACATCCACCGAGGCTTTAGATAACCAAGACCTGCACCGATTGTGCCTGACAGCCCGATTGCCATAATTGCGTCAATAGGCCGAAGTGTTTTGTCTGAAGAAAACAAGATTGCTTCACGCGGGGCATCAACAAAAGCCATAAGTTGCAAGCCTCTTATCGCACCTTGTTGTCGTAAAGTCAGATCAGTTCCCTTTGCCGCCACAGATGCTAATGAACGACCCGACATTGCCGTTCGATATGCACTGTTAACAGTTTTGACACGGTTTGCCAGTGTGGTAAGACTGCCCGTAGGGCCAAGAACAAAGTTAGCACCAATGGTCAAGGGGACGAGTTCGGCTGCGTGTCCAAGCATAATTGCAGCCATACCACCAAAGGTTTCCAAGCCACCACCACGAAGCATTTGATCGCGTGACTGAATGTTGAACCGAACGTCATTGACTTGATTCAAGAACTCAAGAAAGTTGCTAGACCCTGCGGACCTCAACCGATCTCTGTTGTTTTTAGGAATGTCTGATGCATACCGATCCATCATTGCATCTGTGACAAAAAAGTCAGGGTCTTCGGTAAACCGATCATCAAAGAATCCGTAAGTCGAGATATCTCGAATCACGTTGGCTGTCGCTGTCTCAGTAAGCAGTGCCCGACCAATCTTGTCAAAGAATGACATGTTGCGATTAAGGGGCGAGTTGGGGGCACGATTGTTTGCACTAATCAATGCTTGACGAGTCAGCAAGGATGGGCTAATGCCTACCGACTCTCGTTCCCGCTGAGTTGGCTGAGGTGGAGGTATAAGGCTTGGCTGTGTGGCCTGCCGAGTTAGTTCAAACTGTAACCGACTCATTCATCTTCCTCTTTTGGTTCAGGCTGTGGGAACACATCGGGATACAGGCTACGAGGATCAGCCATAAACGAAAACGGATTGCCAAGGATTCGCCGTTCTTCATCAGTCATTTCAGCGTAAACCCGGTATGCACCCTCTGTCTTAAACGGGAAGGTTCCGTATACGGTTTCTCCTTCTGGAGTGAGGAACTCGCCCCTGTTGATGTATGTCTTCAGTTTGTTCGGACTTGAGTCTCCAAACTGGGATTCAGCCCGACGCAACTCTGCTCGTCCCTCAGGAGAAGCCGCCAGCATTCTGCGGACAAGAACAGCCCTACGACCAGCGTTGGCTCTGTAGTTGCCCTGCTCTCCCGGCAGCACCATGCCATCTTCGATGTAACCAAAGCGACGAAGAATTACATTTTCGATCTCTTCTTCAGTGTCGCCTTCTGCAATCATATTGGCAAGAATCATGCTTTCAACAACAGATCCTTCTGAGCCGCCAATGGCTCGCCCAAGGTAATTGGGACCAGAAAAGAGTCGGCTGACCATCGTTCCTAGTTTGCCCTCAACCAAAGCCCGTTCTCTAAACACTTCAGGCAGTGGAACTGAAGCATCGCCCATCCACGCAAAGTTTTCCCCCAATGCCTCCTTTACTTCTTGTGACAAGTCTTGGTAAGCAAGCAAGGCTGCGGGAGAGGTCAAAGTCATCCGAAGATCAAAGTTATCGTCTTGCAGTGGGTTACCTCGGAAGTCCTTATCGTAAAGTCTCCGAGCCAGTTCAGGCAACCCACCTTTTCGTTCTGCGATGGCTTTTGCTTGAGGCAGCCGAGACTCATTAAATCGCCTCAATGCAGTTAGTGCATCTCCGGCTGGAAGCGTAACTTCTCCGGGCTGAAGATCACCAAAGTCATCTGGGGCTACCTGTTGCAACACAGTTACATCTGGTCCACTCAACGAAAGAGTGTCAGCCAAAATGGTCCGGCCCTCACGGCTAGTAGAAAGGAGAGCAATCATGCCCTCTTCAATAAATGCGTTGTCAAAATCGCGTTGAATTTTTTCTCTTTCTGCTTCATCTGCTGCATCTTTTTTGGCTTGCTCGCGGCGTTGTACTGTTCGTCGGTTTGCGTCGGCAAATGCCTGCCTTCTTGCTTCTTCTCTTGCATTAGGGTCATCAAGCGCGTCTACAATTGCCAAGGTTTCGGCTAGTTCTTTACCTTGTCGAACTTTTTCTGGATCTGGCGGACCCTTTGGATATTTCAACTTAAGTTGGTAGGATTTTTTGTACGCCATCAGTTGGGCAATGCTAAACGTCGAGCCATTGTCCAAATACGAGTCATCTTTCATTTCAACCCTGAATGAAGTCATGCTGCTGTCCGCAGGAACAAATGCACGCACTTTGAATTTATCAGAACCTTCGGAGTACTCCGCAATCATGTCTTCAGTCAAAAATCCTCCAACATGACCTTTAGCAATGCCTTCAACAATTAGCCCCTCAGGTTTCTCTGACCCAAGCAGCCGTTGAGCCAACTCCAAGTCTCTGTTGGTGTAATCACCTGTGGAAACTCTACGAGTGTCTTCAATTTGGATTGGTGTATTTGCGTAGTACTGACGGCTTCCTCCAACGAAGAAAGTTTGGCTTTCCAAAAACTCCATTGCGTCAGTAATGGCTTGATCAGGAGTAATTAGAAGTCCATCACCTGCATTGTCCGAACCTCCTAAGAACATAAAGACTTGAGCCAGTCTCTTGATAACCAAGTCATCACCATTTTCTTCTTGATCTGGTGTGACTCGTTTTGCAAGTTCTTCGCTAAATGTTGCACCCGTTGAAATGCTTGGAAGTTCCTGTTCTAAGCGACGGAATCTATCGGAAACTCTTGCTGCCGCGTTTTGAACTGTGAGTGCATTTTCAGGTTGCCGCACCAACATGTGGATTGCACGCATCAGCAACTCACCCTGTTCTCCAACTCCCGCATCTGTAGTCAATTGACGAGAGTGCATCCGAGTGTTGTATGCAGCCCAAAGATCGTAAGCCTCTGCAATTGGTCTAAGAGCATTTGCGTTCGCCTCTGGGTCATCCAGTGGTGTATAACTACGGATTGCAGCAATACCGGATTGAATTTTGGCTACTGATCTTGGAATTGTTCCAAACCTGTCAGCCGCAAGTGCTTCTGCCGCAGGACCAGCGTCCCCGATGAAGTTGTTGATTGCCGTCTGTCTTGCTGACTCGTAAGCATTTTTAATATTGATGGTTGCTGTTTTAGTTGGATCAAGAGTAGATTGAAGAGTCACGTTGAGACCTGAAGCGTCTATTGAAAAGGTCACGTTGTTCGTACTACCTTGCTCCGCTTCTTCCATAATTCCAGAAATAATCGCAATAGGGTCGCCACCAAGTGCTGCGGGAAGTGAATCCTTACCTCGACCATCAACACTAAAGACATTGCCAAAACTTTCGAGCAGTCTGGCTTCAACTGTTCCCGCGTAGCCAGTAACCTGAGCCTGTGCCGTTCGACCTCGGCCTGCTAATCGAACATCATTAATTTTGTTTTCATTGGCAAAGAAGTACTCACGAACTTCTTGGTTATTCTGAAGCAGGTCACCAAGGTCTGGGTTGCTCAAAGCAAACAACGCAATTTCGGTAACCGAGTCTTCCATTGCTGCAAGATCAATCAAGGCTTTGCCAAAGACTGTGGGATAAGCATCTTCAGAGTAAGTCTGCCCGTAGCCGTCCTGCAACAAAACATTGAGTTGATCAGTAACTGCCCGTGCGTAATCGGCTTCTCCTTGTGGAGTGGTTAGATCAAAACTGTCTGCATCATCAAGAGCATTCCCCAAAATCATGCGAATTTCGCCACGAACGCCTTCCTGCCGCTTATCTTCCGCAGCCCCTTGCAACCAACGTGCATGATCTGCTTGGACTCGATCTTGGGCATTTTTTGCCAGCCTGTTAAATGCACGGTTAAAAGCATCAGGCCGACCACCCGCTTTGACAAGACCCGCAAACTCGTTGTATCGTTTTTGCAGGATTTCGCTTAGGTGTGACTGCCAGCCATCTGCTTTTAGATATCCGGGGTCTGCTCGCAAAGTTTCAACTTGCTGCTGCCAGTCCAGCATTGCTTGCTCAACCGCGTAAGTGCCGTAAGCGATGCTGACACCCTTCAACTGAGGAGGAGTAGCACCAGTAAGGTCGCCCTTTTTCTGCATCTCCTCAAAGGGCTTTGCTCCCTCTCGGAGTCTCCGCAGAGCCTCGTCACGAGTGTCTTTCTTCTCTTGTGTCCTTCTTTCCTTACTGACTTGTGCGTAACCAAACAGTGTCTTAGACAGATCGCCCAAGGCACGGCCCATGTTTTCCAAGTCTCTCGCACCCTGCATGTCAGGCTTGGCTGGCTCTGGCAACAACTGTGGAGCCTGCGGTGCGTTTGCTGCTGGAGTAACACGAGTGTCCACAGGCTGTGAAGTGACACCCAACTGTGGTGCATTGAGGGCCGGAGCCTGCAAATCACCAGATCGTTTTTGTGGTCTTTTAGCCATGTGTGGTTCCTTTAGGTCTATTTGATAAACGGAATCGCAAAGTTGGCAGCCTGAGCAATGCCGCTAAGAATGTAAGGAGCAGAAGAAGGTTGAGTAACTTGACCCTGCGGTGTTGGCAACTGAACCGGAGCCAAGGGTGGGGGAAGTTTGCTGTTGAGTGCAGATTGATACGAAGCACGGTATCCAGCCATCGTTGCCTGTTGCTGGAGGATCTCGCCTTCTAAGTTGGCGAAAGAGTTGGTGTTGGCCTCATCTTCCAACTTGGCATAGCCGTCAGCCATCAACGCAATGCTGTTGCCGGTTACTCCAGACTCAGCAGCCGCTGCTTTACCAAACGCCATTTGAGATGCGGCCTGCTGCGAAAACTTGGTGACGTTCTGCTTGGTTGCCAGTTCTACTTGCTTGACTCGATTCAAGATTGATCCGAACACGTTGCCAAGGGCTTGCTCACTTGAGACTGCCATTGCGGTGTACTGGTCTTCTTGGAACTCTGCCAGTTGGGCTTGATAAGCAACCATGCGTTCGTAGTTGATACGACCAACGGCTTCGGCCTGTCGGTTGTACGCAGCCTGTTGTGCAGCCTGTCGCCGTGCTGCTCTACCCTGTGCCGCTCCTCCAGCAATAGAGGCAACACCACCAACAAAAGCAATTGGGTTACACATGGTTTAACCTCGCAAACTCAATAAAGGGCATTTGGTTTGGCCCCATCAAACGTCGTGCAATAAAGTTGTATCCGAGATATCTAATGAATCGCATGTGAACCTCATTCCTTTCGTCTACGACGTTTGCGGTTAATTGGTAGGGACGTACCAGTTCTTTGTGAAATGGCACACAGGTTTTCATAAAGGCGTACCTATGGTTAGCAATATTGTCAGTGCCAAGCATCCAGATGGCTGCTGCTCCATTGCTGTAAGGCACACACCCCAGCAAGGCTGAGGGTTCGTCTTCGTACATCCATGTGTAGCAGGGAGCGGACTCGCGGAACCCTTGACGCAGGGACGTAAAGGCATCTTTGCCCAACGCCTCGATTTCGTCGCGGTCTGCCTGTCTCAGGTTGTTGTAGACGGCGGCGACATGTGATTTCTTTGACTCAACGATTCCGGTCACTGTTGTTGCTCGATCCTAGTGGTGTACTGTGCTTCAAATTCCGCTGACTGGATATTACTAGGAAGTGCCGACGAATTGATAATTTCAATCTTGGCATTCTGAGACTTCAGGAAAATCGGAATGCGGAAAGAGCCAGTCTCGCTGGGAATATTGTCAAGCGTTGCAGTTGCCGCTAAGAATCTACCGCTGAACGGGTAGTCAATCGGCGTACCGTCAGCACCCCCGACTTGCGGCGTAACACGAAGAGTAAACGAGGCTGTATCGTCGTACTCCAGTGTCATGTATCGCAACTGGTGGCGACCTGTAGACACAACGTCAATCTTGCCGTCCTGCGTTCCTCGCTTCAACAGAGGCTTGGAAAACTCGTAAGTCATGGTGTAGGGCAGTCCGAAAAACACCGACACCCCAGCGTCTACGACAGAGTTGACAACAATAGTAGTATTGCCACCGGCTGCTGTAACACTATTGATGGTAAGTACTTCCCCACCTTGAGTAACTGCGTTGTATGTCAGTGAGGTGTCTAGTTCTGTACCAGTAATGGTGTAAGTAGTGGTGGTTTCGGTCGCACTTGTTCGGTCTGCAATCAAGAAGCGTCGGTCCAGTGTGGTGACGTAAGTTGAGCCTGTGTCCTTGAGGCCGGTCTGCAAGTCCATGCGTTCCAAGAATGTCTTACTACCCCTCTTTACCAACATGAACAGGGATGTTCCAACAAACTGAATATTGACAACAGTGGCGTTACTGAATTCAAACGTAAACCAAGCAGATTGTGTTTTGCCTCTATTGGTATTGTTGTACTTGTAAACGTAAAGTTTGGTTGCACTAGCCGCTTGGATCACAAGTAGGTTTTCATGAGTAGAGGTCACGGCACGCTTGACTGTCCCCTCGATAAACTTAGGAACTTGCTCTGTGATGTCTAACGCATCAAACTGAATGTCTGCCGCTGTGCCAGCCTTGAAGTACTCTCGGTATCCAGAGAACGACCCACGCTTGAATGCGAAGAACAAAGACGCACCAGCCGGAACGGGGGCTGAAGTAGTATCTGCATCAAAGTCCGTTACATTAGTAATCGACACAGTAAGTGGAGTTAGCACTGCTTCGCCCGCCAGAGAGAACTGGGCACGTTGCGAGAAGAGCATAAGACGGTCACTAAATGGAACAGCCCGATCTAGTTTGGCAATCTCTGTTCCACCCACCCCTACATCAATGGTGCTGGAGTCCAGTAGTTGGGTAACGGTGGTTCGGAAGAAGTTGAAGAAAAAGCCAATCTCAGAAAGCGTTACGTTTTCTCCGCTTGTTGCTACAAGTCGATTCTTAAACACCGTAATGTCTGTGATGGCCTGACCAATAAACGAAGGTAGTGGGTTTGTAAGATCATCGCCAGTCGTGCGGTCAGCAAACTTGAACGTGGCCCAGTCAACAGTGGTGTTGATGCTTCCTGTAGCGTTGGGAATATCGGCGGGGTCAACAGGTTGCACACCGTCTGCTGTAGTAAATACAAACGTACCATTAGGCTGTCGTACCAAGATGTGTGGCATTGTTTTGTAGTCGTACTTAAATACAACTCCGGGCCTTGGGCACTCTACCCACTTACCCTTTACCATCGTTCCAACGTCAGGGTTAGTAAAGGCTCCTCCACTATCTTTTGCCAAACTGGTTGATAAGCCGTCCCCAAAAAATTGCACATAGTAATCGTCAACTTGTGATTCAGGGTTGCCCTCAATCTTGACAATCATCATGTGCGGTGCGGTAGGAGGAAGGCTGCCAAAGAACGTCGTGGCCTCTCGGATAACCGTGGACGCTGCATCACCAAAAGAGTCTGAGCAGGTTACCGTAAAGTCGGTGGTGTCCGCATCAAGGTGAATGACACCGTTGGCGTGTTGAGCAGCAATGCCAGCAATTCCATTAAGTCCTCCCCCAGTGCCAGAGTAGGTGTAGTTTGTGTGTCCAGTGGCATCACCATCCACCAAGATTTCTGCAACTGTACTGATATCAGCCACAACACCATCATCGTCGCCTTGAAAAGTGACTGATGCTGTTAGGGCACTTGCACTTCCCAATTTGACTGTGATGCTAAATGTGCTGTCTACACCACCTACCGCATTAAGACGAATCAGTGCTTCTTTTTCTTCGTTGGCTTGAAGACGAGAGTTAGGTGCTACATCAGCAGCCATCGCAGGGGTAATCGCTGTGTTAACGATAAATGTCACATCACCAATCGTAAACGCACGAAGAACTGCACCCGGATCTGCAAGGTCGTTTGCACCACCGGGAGCATCACCCTCGTTACCAATGTAAAAATCATCCCCGGCAAGGTTATTGTCGATGTACACCGTTCTCGATGTGCCATCAAGCGTGTTGACTGTTAGGCCACCGTTGCCGTCTGCAATAATGACAAACTCCTCGTCGTTGTCTCGACGCACAAAGTGAGTAAAAGCATTGGCGTTGATGTCAATACTGTTTGTTCCGTTTTTGATCTCGGTAACGTGGTTGAGTGGAGGTCGCTTGATTAGACCACCCACCATCAATGGCATTGCGTTTACTTGGTTTTCGCATTGATTGACACCGCGTTGTGACACAGGTTGTTGCGACACTCCGCCGGTAAGATCGGGAACAGAAGTAAGGATCAGTGGCATTAGAGCAGACCCCGTTGTGCATCCCCTCGTGCTACGATTCGGAAGATGTCGTAGTTTTCAAAGATGGTGTGGTCTGATGTATCCATCTCAAACTCTTTCATCAAAGCCAAAGCACGAATCTCGTCGGCTCGGCTAAACGCATGATGCTTTTGTGAGCCAACCATACGGTCTTGGAACACACGAGCAGCCTTGATTGTTATGTAGCGACGTACTGCTTCTGGTAGTTCGGTAAACAGCAACAAGAAAATGACTGTTACCTTTACTTTCTTCTCAAACTCAAACGTGTTCTTTGATCGGTTAAACAAGCGTGTTCCACGCTGAGTGATGTCTCGATTGTCAACTGTAGATTGAACTGTGTCTGAATCTGTGTTACGGGCACGAGGATCAATGTCGATGCGTACCACGTTAGTAGGAAGCACAATTTGCTTGTCGGTATCTGGCACAAACTCAACGTCGTGTTGGGTGTTGAAGTGCCAGCCCATTGTTTGTACTTCACGGTTAATTTCTAATAGGATGTTTTGTGCAATAGCAGCATCAGCATTTGTTTGCCCATCGAGCGTAGTTACGGGTGGCTCACCAATAGCACTAAGCATGGTGTTTACCGCATTAAGTTCCGTGGTCATTTGAACAGACATTGATGCTCCTTTTGCATAAGAATAGGGCCACCCATAGCAGAACTACGGGTGGCCCCAAGTGGAGAACTCAGACGAAATCAGTGTACCAGATTAGGATCCGGTGTCCACCAACTCGTAACAGGCTTCAGGACGAAGAACGCCGTGACCCATTGCGTACTTGGCAAGCATAAGCGTACCCATACGCTCCATGAAGTACTCAGACTCCAAAGACAGATCCATCAACTTCACGCTACCCACGCCTTCAGTTTGGAAGACAATACCTTGAGTACCAGTGAAGTTAACGCCGGAGTAGCCGCCTTGTGCCACACCGAACACATCGTTATTGATGGCGTTGTCACCAAAGTTTGCATCCTGTGACGAAGACTCGTCGCCAGAAGGCAAGTGGGTGGACTTCAGAATCTGAATACCAGCAATCTCGACCAATTGACCACCGGACAACGAACCGTTGCCTTCTGGGTTGAAGTCTCGGTTGATGGCATCCTTGTTCTCAGTCAGCAACTTGTAGTAGTTATCTGGGCTGAGAATGCAGTATCGACCATCACGGCTGACGTTCTTCTTGTCCATCAAGTTGGCTGCTTTGAAGATGCCTTCAAACAGTTGGGTTCCAAGAGTTGCGTTCGTGCCGGTTGGGCCACCATACTCACCTTCGGAGAGAATATGAGTAGCCGTAGCAGCAGCAGTACCATCAATACTGATAACACCACCGAGGTACTTACTTGCTTCAACCGCTGAGTCAGTAGATGCAGCCGTTCCGAAGCGGTCAGTGGTTTTTCGTGCCCCTGCAATAACAGTACGCATGACTGCTCGGTCCGCGTGGTAAGCCAAAGCCCGTCCGATTTCGGTGGAGTAAATTCCACGCACATCGTAGTGGTTCTTGGCTTCATCAATGTCAGCAATGAATGCGGACGAGGTAAGAACACCGTCAATGGAGATGGTGACCTCACTGTGATTGATGGAGGACAAGTATTGACCGCCGCCGTCATCGTCATTCAAGACGCTTTCGCCGGGGGTGTGGTACTTAGCGGAAGCAACGCCAGTCACTGGGAACTGAGCAGTCTTGCCGCTGGCGATGGTTCGCACACGGTGCAGCCCCATCATCAAGTTGGTTTCCTCAAAGGTGGTCAGGACTTCGCCGCTGAAAACCTTGAGAAAAAGTGCATCAACCCCTGCACCTGTATTGGCAGCATTCGTACCAAAACGGTTGGGGCTAGTAATTGAATATGCCACGATTGTGACTCCTTTTTCAATAAACCCTTAAAGTTGATTAGTTCTTCGTTTTCAGTTATCCGCCGGAGCGGGCCGCGAGTCGGAACCATTCAAAGATCCGGCATACCAACCTTCTGGTAACCGGACTACAGAAGACGAGAGGGACCATCCCTCACCATCCCAATAGTAGACTTTTCCACGGACATCGGGGCCGAGCCTCACGAGTCCATCACTTTCTTCCACGAATACGACGCTCGAACTCTGACATCCGACGCTTCCAAGCGTGATGCTCAGGAGGACGAGTGGCGTCTTTGGCGGTTTTGCCCGCAAGTACGAATGGAAGAAGTACCTGAAACAAAGCAGTAAATAACGCATTCCACATTTTACCACTTCTTACATGACCAGTATCGAGCAGACAGTTTGCTTGGTGGTCGGCTGTCGCAGCCATGTCTTGCTCGGAAGTTCTTACGCCGACCGGGAATGTTCTTCTTGATCTTCATGTTGGGATCACCGTATCGGATCAATCGAACCTTGCTTCCCTGCTTTGCCAACACAGCAAACTTCTTGGATTTGCCGGGGGTTCTCTTGGGCTTGTTGTAGCCGGAGAATCTTTCGCCACGATAATTAATTGCCACGTTTTCTCCTTCTACCGGATGCGGTGATTTGCCAATTGACACGACCACTACCAGTCTTGCGACGAGCAGTGGCCCTCTTTTCTTTGATCGTAAGTCGCTTTGCTACGGCTGCTGGGCGACATGCTGGGTAGGGACGCTTTGATCCACCTTTGGCTGACTTGCGACCACACTTCTCCCCAGTTTTGACATCACGCCAGTCCTCTTTGAACCACTTCCGAAGACCGCCTTGATAACTCATTTCTTGGGCTTCGTATGCCCGTACCCCTGCTTACCAAGTCGGATGTGATCTTCGTAGGTCTTGGCAAACTTAGGCTTACCGCCACCTTTAGGGAACATCATGTGTGGCTTGAACTTTTTCTTGTCAGCCTTGATTTTCATGTCAGAGCGTTTGGCATGCTTCATTTCTTACCCCCACGCCACCCGCCGCCTTTGGACTTGTACCACTTAGCCGCCCAGCCGTTGGCATACGCAGACGGGTACACCTTGAACTTCTTGCGAGCCAATGCTTTTGCTCGTGACCACAAGGCAGGGTTGGTGGGCTTTGGGCTAGACATTACTTAGCACCAAACCTCTGACGAACGCGACGGTTTACTTTTTCCATCTCGCGTCGTAGGCCGGGAACGGGTCTGACAGTTGATTCAATTTTTCGACCAAGACTCGCTCCAACTCCCCTAGCGTTAGCAGCCGAGCCGCCACCCATAGCATTTTGAATACGGAGAAGACTGCGCAACAAGCCACCAGTTGGGCCAACTGTTCTAGGTGTTGGTATCGGACGAGGAGCGGTAGGAGCAGCAGGAGCAGGAGCAGGGGCTGGTTTTTCCATGCTCTTGAAAACTTGGTTTTTTTCCAAGAACTTTTGCATTGACCCTTTTTTCTTTTTGCGTTTACCGTGCATCATAATCAATACCCCTTTTTTGGTTTAGGTTTCTTAACCGGAACTGGTTTCTTAGGTTTGCCGTAAGCCATTACTTCTTACCGCCTCTCTTTTTTGCACCGACAATGATGTCGGCTTTGGTGATTTTGTTACGAGGAGGAGCAAGAGCAGCCAAACGCTTTTGCTTGGGAGTCATCTTTTTCTTCATTACTTGGCTCCATTCTTAAGGGTCAGACGAGAACCTGTGTAGCCCATGGCTACCAAGGCTGTGTTTAACAAGGCAACGACTTGAACCCAAGGTCCGTCCGCAGGAATGACTCCTGATCCGATGACCGCACCAAGGGCGACTGCACAAAGAGACAGCCAGAATTCTGTAGTTTTGTATCCGGGTTTATTAGGCATGTGATTTCCTTACAGGACTTGAGATTGTGCAAGACGAAGTTCAACAGACCGGCGGTATGCAGAATCTGTCTTGTACCGAGGATCTTTCATTGCGGCAGTAACTTGAGCCAAGGACTCAAAGCGTTCGGATGCCCCCTCAAACCCAGAATCACCTTGCAGCAACTGAGGCTGTGGCATTTGACCAGATGCTTCCCACCTTGCACGAAGACTGTTTACTGCAAACATCATCGCATTCTGATCGCCAGTCGTAACGATGTGGTTGAAGGATTCTTGCTCTTGGGGGTCAAGGTTCTGAGCAGCCCAGTCAACCATAGCGGCGTAGTTGTCTTCTCCACCCACTGTGTCGTACACATTCATCAACTCAAGGTGGGTCTGAGCCTGCATGCCTTCGACGTAACGATCAATCATTTCACGAGGTAAGCCACGCTCCGCCAACGCCTGTCGAGAGGTTTCAGACAAGTCGCCGGTTTGCTCAAACTCCATTGTGAAGGGCATCATGTCTTCATCGCTAAACGGTGCGATCTGGATTTCACCTTCTTCACCGTAGTCCTCTCCTTCTACCTGCTCGCCTCTTACTCGGCTGAACTCTGATTGGAGGGAGGCGTAGGCGGCTGCGAGGGCTTCTGGCGAGTCGAACTTCTCAGGGAGCCACGCGGGTCGTTCCTCGGTGTATTCGTCAACTTCGACTTCTTGCGGGGCTTGCGGCTCACCGAGTTGTTGCTCCATTGCTGCGGCTTCTTGTTCCAACGATGGAGCGTTCTCCATGTTGTCGGGAATGATGTTTACGGATTGATGGTCACTCATTGTTCTGGTTGTTGGGTTGCGGCGTCGGACGCATTGGCAAGCACTTGCGGTCCAGCCTGTTGGGCCATTTGGGCCATAGCGGCTTGTTGCCGCATCTGATCAAGTTCTTCTTGAGTACGAACAAGACCACGACGATCAATACCCAACGAGGCAGCACGCCTGCTGAGGTATTCAGAGACATTGACGTATTCTTGGATTGCTTGCGGACCCAAAATCTGTGCAATGCCAGCCAAGTAACTGTCCAATCGGTTCAAGTCTGAACCACGACCCAATGCCTCCACACCAGTAATGATGGTTGGCACGATCTTGTCGGACGGCAATGATGGCAACTTTTTGTCTTTGGACATCTGCTTCATCACTCGCTTGAGCATTGGAAGTTGGAAGTCTTGAGACAGTACGGAGTAAATCCCACCCAGTTGTTTTTCAATCGACTGCGTTACGAGTCGGACTTCTTCAGCCGTGACCCGATCCGCATTGCGTATAGTTGATTCGGTGAGGAGGAATGCATACGAAAGCCGATCTTCAATTTGCTTGATTGCACTAAAAGCAACGCTGAAATCCGCCGCTTTCTGCGTTTGCAATACACTGACATCATTTGCCGATCCTTCTCTAATTGCACCGTTAGGTGACTCTGCAAGTGTCCGGGCACGAGTTGTGCCGTTCGGGTTAACGAGAAACAGGATCTTAGCAGCCGCCGCAGATCCCTCAACGATGGCCTTACTCAGACCCTCCAAGGAGGACAGGTCGCCGTAGTACTGTTCTACATAACCACGACCATAATCTTCACCATCGACGCGAACCATGCGGAGTGCAAGGAAGGGGGCTTCGCTCTTTTTGAATTGCTGGGTTACTTCAGGAATCGGAACACCACCGACCTCTTGTGTAATCTCAACATTGTCTATGTCAATTGCTTCTTGCTTTGTGTACATCTCCACATGTTCTTGTGAAGACTCCACACCTGCCATTACTTTTTCTCGTATCGCAGGCGGCAACATCGAGGGATGCACTGTCTCTTTGAGAATGATGCATCGGGCGTAGCCTTGTGGACATCGCTTGACAACGTACCGATCAAGACGGCACACTCGAACAGGTAAATCCTCTGGCATGTACATCAGCACGTTGCCAGTTACAATTAAATGTTTGAGTCCTTCAAAGAGAGAGACACGCATGTTGCCGCTTTCAATCTCTTTGTTAATCGCTCGTTCGATCTGAGAAAGGGAATCCTCCACCTCCGAGAGAATGGTTGGGTCAATGCCCTCAATCTTCCTCTCCTCACCTTCATCGAGGACGAGTCGGAAGAATGGTGCGTTGGGAGGGAGTAGAGAAAGAAGAAGAGCAGAGGCTAGGTTGTTCACACCTCTCGCACCAACGGACTGATACGGGGTAGGGAACTTGGTGGCTTCGTTGTTACCAGCGTCAGGCAGCAATGTCGGAATGGTGAGACGCGACGAATCACGCCCACGGTCAAGGTACATAGAGCGGCGTGCTGCCATTCTCTCGTACTGCCCTCTCATAGTGCCAGTCTGATACATCAGTAATTACTCTTTGGAATAGTCATCATGCGTCGGCTACCCAAACGGCGATTGCCTCGGCGCAGTTCTGACTGAGTTTTTGCCCGTGCCTGCCCCATCATTTGCTGGAGGGCCATCTGGGGCACACCCTGCAAGTCAATCTGATCCGGGGGCATCGGAGGAGCCACGGGAGTTATGGGGGTCGGTTGAAATAAAGGGCGACCACCGCCACCACCACCTACACACATAGTTGACTCCTTATAGGACTGTTTCGTTCTGTTCTAAGAACACTTGATTGAGAAAACGAACAACGCTTCTCTGACCGGACGCAAACCAAACTTGCTTCTCGTCCCATGTCAAATCAGCGGATCGTTCGGGGAAACACTCGTTCAAACGAGTAATAATTGATTCAGGAATAGCAGGCCAGTTACCTGACTGAAATTCGCTGGGAATGTCATTTGAGGGGGTATTTGAATCGCTCATTCCGTAGAGGTGTCCTTATTAGTGCCCATAGAGTAGGCGTACAGGAGGATGGAGTAGTTAATTAAGTCAGTAATGGTATCTTCAAGTTTTTCATCCTCCACCTTGAAGGTTCCAGTCTGACAGAACGTGATCAGCCTACTGACTTTATCAGTCATGCGAACCAAGAAGCCCTGCTCTGTGCTGGTGATTCCTAACTTCTCTACCCTTGTAAAGTTGAGAAATGGGTCTTCTTGGTTGTCCCCGCCGCTATAGTCATGGTTTTTGCGTTCCATAAGCCGTCTGGCCTTGTTACAGACCTCAGAATGGATTTGCAGTAGTTCGGTACGGTTCACGGTTGCCATAGGATTGGTTCTCCAGTTCGCTCGTTGTACTCGCCGGGACGGAGAATCCGAGCCATGCGAGCCTGAAGGAGAGCGTAATCCTCTGTCTCG
>TARA_R100000426_G_scaffold46696_1_pt1 | contig 20706 bp, 32 predicted proteins | sample TARA_R100000426 | Tara Oceans TARA_R100000426 (sample SAMEA2620421) | marine metagenome | biome: marine biome (ENVO:00000447); feature: surface water layer (ENVO:00002042); material: "saline water (ENVO:00002010), including plankton (ENVO:xxxxxxxx)" | depth 5 m
AGAAGCCGAAGAAACAGTTAAACAGACACCTAGAGGTTCAATACCTTATTACAATTTAAATGCCTCAGATACAGCCTTAAAGGCTGCTATAGACTTTAATAAAGACCTATCTGCTACAGCACCAGATGACATACCTAATTTTTCAAGACCTCAACTTGATGGATTAGATAATAATTTACAAGAGTTTATTAAAAGAACAGGTGGAGAAGTATTGCCTGATCAATCTTGGGGTGCAAGGTTAATAGAAATTGTTAAAGACCCTATAACAGCTATTAAAAACTTTTTTATTAATTTTAGACAAAGGTATATTGATCAATACGATACTATTACTAAGCTATTATTAGCTGGTAAAACTAAAGAATTTTATTTAGGGATAGATGAAAGAACAGGTAAATTAAGAATAAATCCTGAAACTAAAAAACCTTATACAGAAGAAGAAGCTATAAGAGTAGCAGAAGAAGTAACACTTGCTAATATGTTTGCAAATGCAGGTGCAGAACAATCAATAAGAATGTCTGATAAATCAAGAGGTGTATTTCAAGGTATGCTTACAAGAGGTATTGCTGTTGATCAGATAGATGGTGTTGATTCATTAGTAAAAACAATACCTTTAGAGCTTGTTGATGCTGATGGCAATAAAACTGGAAAAACAGGTGGTCTTATACAAATACTTGCACCACTATTTTCTAATGTTGATGTTAATTTAGAGGCTGTTTTTAAAAGTTATGCCATATTAAAAAGAGCAAAAAATCTTGATGAAAGTGGTAGAGAAATAGATACACCTGTGCAACCTAATGACTATGCTCTTATAGAACAAATAGAACAGCAACACCCAGAAGTAGTAGAGGTTTATCGTAATTATCAAAATTGGAATAATTCTTTAATTGAACTTGCAGAAAGAAAAGGTATTTTAAGTAAAGAACAATCTGCATTATGGAGAGAACATTCTGTTTATTATCCTTTTTATAGACAAATGGTTGATGATAGTGGTATTAAAGGACCTGCAATCGCAGGTGGTTCACTACCAGGAAATCCATTAGATATAAAGATAGAAGGTTCAAAAGAGATTATTGATGCAGACCCAATAGAAGCTATATCAAGGAACTCATTATCTATTCTTACAGCATCACTAAAAAATGATGCTATGGGTAAAATAGTTAAAAATTTAGAAACAATGGGATTGGCTGAATCAATATCTGCAAAAGATGCAGGTAAAGCTGATAGTTTATTTTTCTTTGAGAATGGCATTAAAAGGCATTATCAAGTGGATGATCCTAGACTGGTCTATAGTTTACAAAATATTGGTGGAGTTGCTCCAGGTGCTATAGGAAAATTTCTAGCAATACCAGCAGGACTATTAAGAGATACAGTTACAAGAGACCCAGGCTTTGTTGTTATAAATATTTTAAGAGATACCTTATCTTCTGCTGTAACAAGTGGTGCACCATATACACCTATTATTGATTCAGTTAAAAATATGTTTGGTAGCATGGAAGAATTAGAGCAGTTTGGTGTGCTTGGTGGTTATGATTACTCTATTGATGAAGGTAGTGTAAAACAATTTATTACTAAAACAATGAGACAACAAGGATTAACACCAAATAATGCAATGTCTCCTACAGGTGCTTTCTTTAAATTATGGGATGGTCTTGGAGCACTTACTACTAAATCTGATGGTGCAACTCGTAAAGCAGTTTATGATGTTATTTACAAACAACTAAAAGAAGATGGTTATTCTGAAGCAGTAGCACAATCAGAAGCAGCTTATCAGGCACAAGAAATAATTAATTTTGGAAGGCGTGGTTCTGATCCACTATTTAGAATTATTACTGCTGCAATACCATTTTTAAATGCAAGAATACAAGGTCTTGATGTATTGCATAGAGGATTAACTGGTAAATATTCTGCTGTAGAGAAACAACAGATTGGAGAATCACTAAAAGAAGTGCAATCAAGGATACTTAGAAGAACAGCTTTAAATGCTTCTTTACTTGTAGGTCTAACAGCACTCTACTATATGATGGTAAGTGATACAGATGAATATAAAAATCTTAAACGAGAAGTAAGAGATGATAACTGGATATTTCCAACACCATTTGATTATGCAATTAAGATACCAATACCATTTGAAGTAGGTATGTTATTTAAAGCTATACCTGAAAGAGTGTTTGATATGACTATGGGAGATGATGCTTTTACAAGAAAGTCTGTTGATGAAGCTTTAACATCTATCGAAAGACAGGTTAGTACATCTTTTAATATTCCATTTTTAGGTCCTGGTTCTGGAATACAATTACTAAAACCTTTTGCAGAAGTAATAAATAATAGAAATACTTTTACTGATACAGAAATTGTACCTTACTATCAACAACAAAAAGAACCTGGATTACAAGCAAGGGCAACTACCAATGAATTTGCAAGAATATTAGGTGAATCACTTAATATTTCACCTGCAAAGATAGAACACATAATGAGAGGTTATACAGGAACTCTTGGTGGATATGTCTTAGCTGTTATAGATACTATCACTAGAGGAGCCACAGGAAATCCTCTACTACCTTCTAACTTTGAATTATCAAAGATGCCTGTATTTAACAGACTATTACTTGATTTAGATAAGTCTGGTGGCTATCAGCAACAATTTTATGAGTTAAGAAGAGAGGTTGACAGGGCAGTAGCAACTATCAACTCGCTACAAGAACAACAACGATTTGATGAGCTATCAGCTTACAGAAGCAATATGCAAGGCGTGTTGAATGTCAAAGGTCAAGTAAGAGCAATCGAGAGATACTTGGACAACTGGAGAAAGCGTAGAGATAGACTGATGAGGGATGAGAACATATCTGTATCAGTTAAGTCAGATATGCTTCGTGAACTAGAGCTAGAAAGAGATATGAGACTAGCTATGGTGCCAGAACTAAGAAAGAGAGCTAATATACCTGTTCTAAGCCTTAACCTTTAACATAGCTATATCTTTTTCTTCTTTTAATGGTTTTAGTGTGAAGAAGTCTTTGTGTTGTGGATGCCTTGCGTGGAATAGTCTTGCATAGAAACCTATGTAATCATTACTAATCTTAAACTCACCACCCTTTGTTTCTATCTCATTGTGCCAACGAATACGATTTATGATCGCCCATTGTGAGTATTTTTTTCTACCACTATGGATAGCCTCTAATGTGTATTCCTCAAACTTATCCCAAACTTGAGGATTCTTTTTGTGCCATTCCCACCACTTCCTTTTTCTTTTATCTAACTTTTCTTGTAGTATATCAACTAGCATTTTCTCCCCCGATTACAATAGACTGGTAAATATTTATATTTTGCCGCAGCCTGGAGCTGCGATTACCAATTCACATCTAGGATTGTCTTTATCAATCCCACCAAATTTATAGATCACTTCTTTGATCTGTTTAAAACTATCATCCTTTAACACATTCGCTTTAACTAATGCATCACAAGTAAACTTGTCAATAATAGAACAAGGATTACTAACATCTAACCTTCTCTTGGTTTTGGCGTAGTATGTATAGGTTAGTATCACAGGCTCTTCATACATAGGATAGCTAATCCTATCAACTAAATTTTCTGCATAAATCTTTTTGGCACTAGCCAACACTCTATAATGTGCGTTGCGATAGTTGTTTAAGTTCAAGATAAACTTCTTATTCTTTGTGTAGTAAACCTCTAAAGGTAAATCAATCTTCATATAGCCTGTAAAAACAATAGACTGGTAAATATTTTATTTTACACAGCACTAGCGTCAACTTTGTTCCTATTCCAACATTACCACTAGTGTCAATCATCATTCTTTAACATATTATTAACTTGTTCTAATAACTTTTCTTCTGTGCCATAAGCACTCTCAAATCTTCTTTTGTATGGATGTCTACTAATCATTGGCTCAAACCTACCACCTTCTCTATGATGCCCAAAACATAAAGGCAATACTTTAAAGTGTGCGTTATCCTTTGTCTTGCCCTCTATGTGGTGTATCTCAGCAGGAACCATACCTAAACCTAAATTTTTACAGACAATGCAACCTAGTTCGCTTACCTTGTCCATATGTTCAGTTTCTTCTTTTGTTGGGTTTCTACCCTTTATTGACATTTGTGGTTCTTAATATCCTCTATCGCTACATCTTTGCCACACTTCTGACAATAAGTTCTTATAGTTCTCTTCTTATTCTTAAATATCCTATCAAAGCTTTCATTAAACTTATCTTTGTCATAAGGTCTTTGCGTAGAACCTTTCCCACTAAATGATTTCTGCATGATGGTTATTGATCAATTTCTTTATGATCTCTCCTGTGGTCACTCTCCTTCCTACTTGTTTGGAGTAATATGTTCTTAAATAATTAAGATTTTGGCTAGTGTTAGGGTCTACCCTAAACTGCACTCCTTTTGTGTTTTTCTTCTTTTTATCAAAATCTAATTTCATTTCTTCCCCCTAGTCATTTTATCTTCTTGTTTCTGTAATGATTTCTCAACACACCTATCAATTTTCTTTTCTAGTCTTTCTTTTATTATCTTGTTGTATTTTCTAATTCTCTCTAACAAAGTAATCCTCATTATGTCTATCTATAGATTGATATTTATCCTCTAATTGTTCTTCTTCATCTTCTTCGTGCCAAACGAAGCTTACACTAGTTAAGCCATGTGTTATAAAATCCATTTTACATATCCTAAAAGGACAAGTGCTTAACCATTTATGAAATTTTTTATTGTTATCTATACTCATGCACCATACCTCTTTCTTTCTTCTCTTGCATTTACCATCTTAGTTCGCCATTCCTCAAAACCAATCTCCAATGATTTTAATTCAACCTTAACAGCACTCAACTGACCTTTGGCAACTGCAACAGCCAACCTAGACTTATATACTTCTTCTTGATTTTCAGCATAGTTATCTTGTCCACTTGCAGTCTTAATGCCTTCAGAAAGAGCAACAGCTTTACATAAGGCTACCACTCTTTTAACATCTGCTTCTGCTTTCAACAATTCGTATTCAGCAGTTTGCATTACTGGTGCTACATCTCTAATTCTACTTTGCCAACTTTCTATCTGTTCATCCATGTAAACCTCCCTCTAAAAAGTTCCTGTAATGCTTTTAATCTTCTATCTGATAGATGTCTTAAATGCTTTGGTATTTCATTTCTATCTATATAATACTTTTCTTTAATCATCAAATCCCCCCTATATAAAATGGTGACATATAAGCTTTAGCCATGAAGATTAACAAAGATAGTCCTAGTGTGAGTGTCAAACATACTATGAATAAATCTGCTAATCTCCTAATCTTTTCTATACTCATTCAATACCAAGCTTATCTTTTAAGTGTTCATCTCTAGCTTCATCAAGTTTGAAAGCTAGATAATCCATAAGCAACTGATGTGTGCTAGACGACCCCAACCCACCATCAACATCTAACATTTGTTGGATCAGAGTTCTGTAATTTGACATAAACTCAAAAAATATATACTCGTCTATGTTCTCCTCAATCGTTGTGATCAAGTCCTTGCCATAAGTATACTTATCACATTTGTTATATTCTGTATTGTGCATATCTCCTCCCTAGAATGGAATATCATCTTCGCCAAAAGTTTCTTCCTCTTGGTTAGAATCAACAACTGGCTCCTCTTTCTTTTGTGGTATATCTAATCTAGCATACTTGTATTCGTTGCCATTCTTAGAAGTTCTGTTCCACAAAGCTACTCTTAGTTCACCTGTGCCACCATTCTTAACAATAGTGACTAACTCTTTAAGCATATCCCTACTCAACTCAACTTTACCTGTCCAGTCTGGTTGCTTATCATTTTGTTTATAATTATTAGTGTAGATTGCTCCATCACTTTGATTTTTATTGTCGTACATAGTTATTCCTCCTCTTTTGTACTTGCAATTTCTTTTACTTGTATATCAAGCTTTTCTTTAATTTCTGGAAAATTAGACCTCAATGTTGCTAAGTCTTTTTTGTTAGCTTCCCAAAAATCTGTCATAGCTTTTTTAGTTTTATGACTTTCTATCATTTCAATAAAGCTTTTGGCAAAAAGTTCTGCCCAAGCTTCACTTCCATAACCCTTATCATCTTGCTCAACTGGTTTGGTTTCTTCTTGCACATTAGTCATGGCACTTCCACCAACTGATCTAGGCTCTACCTTCTTTGGTTTAGCTTTCTTACCAGTATCATCATCTTCACTAGGATAATCTTGACCTGCATATATATATAAGCCTAAGCCAAACATACCTAAACACTTAGTAAGACATCTCATCTTTGCTTTATTGACTTCCATACTATTAGGATTTTGCACAGCATTGTTTTTAAAATCCATGACTGGAAGCCACATCTCTCTTGATAGATTGTCAATAGAAACTCTACATCTAACCTCAGCAGTCCCATCTGGAAACTGAACATAAGGCACATCATTATCACCTTGATAGAAGATATATTGTGCCTGTGGGTAATGTTCTTGTAGAACACCCCACGCCCACGCCCAAGATAAGTAAGATAAGTTCATCTTCTTTTCTATCTTGTCTGAACAATCTATCTTAGATAGCTTGTCCCATACTTCTTTATAAGTAAGTTCTTTATTATCAGCCATTACTTGCTTCCTCCTTTACTGGAAAAAGATGATCACAATGACATTCTAAAGTGTCCCAACAAATACCTAAACTAGCATCATGTTTTCTATCTGCATAATCCAATACTTCCATACATTCATCATCAGTTAAATCTGGTCTTATGCTTTTAACATCATCTATTTCCCAAATAATAGCTATAGAATTGGTTTCGTTATAACCATATCCATAATCAAGTTTTGGTTTTTCTTTATTTTCAATACTCATTTGCTTTCCTCGTTATATTGATTACAAAATTCTGCCACATCACAATAGTTTGCACATCTAACGCACTCGCCTTTGGCTTCTACGACTTTGAGCAACTTACTGTCTTTGTGACCCTCCACATACTCATCAGCTTCTTCTTGGGTATCAAGTACTCTAACAGCAGTCTTTCTACCTTTCTTTTCCACTCTATAAGTATCTTTTCTTCTCCACCTTTCTTCATCTGTGCAGAATGGAAGCTTATCATTAATCAGATAATCAACTTCTGCTTCTTGGTGAATTGAAACTCTTTGTTTGATGAAGTCCTCTTGTTCTTCATCACTCCATAAATCTATGTCTAATACTGTGACTGGTGATGGTGGATAGTCGCCACCACTACGAAGATACTGGTTTTTGTTCCAGTCTCTGGCTATGGCAATAATATTTAACTGGTCTATTGTTTTTCCTGTCGTCTGCTTGTAGAGGTAAGCATAGATATTAAGCTGTTGTTCCCACTCTACTTTCCCCTCTTTCAAAGCAGAAACTATTGACCATACACTAGTGACCTTATAATCCTTTAGTGTATTGCTCTTAACATCTATGCTATCTGTCTGACCACTAACAGTCCAGTCGTTGACAACTGTAAACATACGCTGTTCTGTGATCACATCCTCGTTATTCTCGTTTGCCCTCTCTAATATAGTATGCACAGATTGACCTAATAACTTCCATATTTCATCTGATACATCTATGGTAAGTTTTTCGTAGTTCTCTTGTGCCAGTAATCTAATTCTTGGTGGTTGTAATAAACCTGTCGCAGATATAGTAGCCTTGCCTTTACTATAACTATCGTTATGTACTGCGTTTATTATCTCTTGTGGTATGTTGTGCCTATTGGTGTATTTCATAGTCTCCAAATGCCAACACCATCATCTAATGATCTAACAGTAAATTTATAATTAGGATTCTTTTGCGTAAATCTAAAGCAGTAGTTCCTAATAATCTTTGCTTCTTTGGGTATTTGTGACTTGGGTAATTCTATATTTATAGTTTGCCCTCTACTCATCTTCTCTAATGGAAGATCATATTTCCTTGGTCTACCTTCTCTTCTTGGAACAGGTATGCCATCCTCAATCTCAAACTTCATTTAATCTCCTTGGGTAAAAAGTTTAGTTTAACTGATAAAGACTTTATATAATTTTGATCGACATTTAACATCTTGCTTATGTGTGCTAATTGTTGAGGAGTAATGTTGTCTAGCAAGATTTGAATAAGTAGTTTTTCTTTTTCATCTAGTAATGTCATAAGCTTTCCTAAATGCTAGTTTTCTGGTTTAGGTCTCTAAAACTAGCAAAATCGACACTAGCAATGATACTTACACTTTTAAAGTCATCTAACTACCAGTATCAATCGCTTTGGATTAATAGTTAGGGAGACTGCTAGAAGGCTTTGTTCATATGGTTGTGCAGTTGGCTCCTCAGGGACTGCTTGTTGATATCTACCATTCAACCAAACTGGAATAGATTTAATAGCTTTCCACTTTTACGCTAACCTTCTTAGCAACATCAAAGCTATGTCAAGGATGTGTCTATTGCCCTAAACACGCCAACACAACTTTGATGTCTTATATAAGTTTAAATGATGTGTTGATAATGTCAATAGTTTATTGTAATATATTTTACATGAATCAGATTGACCTAAATTCAGATCAGAAAACTTTAGATGGTCTAGTGGTCAAACAAGCAGTAAGAGATGTTGTTAGTAAGCATCCAAAACTATCTGAAGAAGCTTTATTATACTTCTTATCTGATGATTTTTCTAATTTGTGTGATCGTAATGACATTGAATCTGATGGCATTGTAGAAGCAATTAAGGAGTTAAATACCTATCCCATGTTATCAAAGAAAAGACTAGCAGAAGATGTCTGCAGAATGGTCGATGGGTATTTTGGTTTGTATAGTAAGTAGATACTTACTATATTTTAATATTAAGTAGTATTAACTACATAGTAAGTATATACATACTATAGGAGGTTTTATGTTTGTCAATAGCGAAATGGATAAAAGAGATATATTAAATCATATCAATAACCAATCAAGAACAAGTGGTATGAGGATTGGGCAACACAAAATAACTTGCTTTCAATGTCAAGGAGAGAGAAAAAAAAACAAACATGACACGCCTTTATCAGTAAATATTGATGATGAAAAGGTTGTATATCATTGTCATCATTGCGAAATTAACGGACTTGTGCCAATAAGAGAGGAAATAAAAATGAAACCAATAAAAAAAGAAGAAAAGAAACCAGTAGAAATGCCAAAGAAGATAGAGGGTGGTGAAGCTAGTAAATGGTTAGAAGCTAGAGGTATAAGTATCACAGCCTCGAACACAGCAGGTGTCATCCAGACGGAAAAAAATAATAAACCAGTCATTGGTTTTTCTTTCATGCAGGGTGATGAGGTAGAAGCAGTCAAGTATAGAAGTGCCAATGGAAGCAAGAGTTTTTGGTGGGATGGGAACGCACAAAAGCTTTGGGGTCAACAGGTATATGATAGCAAATTGCCAACATTAGAAAGCACAATAGTTATAACAGAAGGAGAAATGGATACACTTGCGATCAAGACTGCCTTTGAGGGTGTAATGAATGTAGATTGTTATTCAGTTCCCAATGGTGCACCAAACAAGATCACAGACAACAAGATTGATCCAAGCGAAGATGGAAGGTTTAAGTATGTATGGAATGAAAGGGATAAGTTTGAAGGCGTAGAAAAGATAATTCTATGCACAGATTCAGATGAAAATGGCAACATATTAGCTGATGAATTGTCAAGGAGACTTAACAAAGCTAGATGTTATAGGGTTGATAACTTTGATTGCAAGGATGCAAATGATGTGCTGATTAAGTATGGTGCAGAAAAGCTAAGAGATTCCATAATCAACGCACAGCCAATACCTTTACATGGTTTAAATAACCTAGATCACTACGCAGATGAGTTCCAAAGCTTGTATGAAAAAGGTATGCCAAGTGGTGTATCAACAGGGTTTGCAAGTGTTGATGAGATATTTACTTTATCCACAGGCAATCTTGTTGTCACGACAGGTCACGCAGGAGATGGTAAGTCAGCATTTATAGATCAACTTGTAGTCAATGTAGCAAGAAATCATGGTTGGAAAACTTGTTTCTGTTCTTTTGAAAAACCAGTTCAACTTCACGCAGTTCAGCTATCTCAAATCCTTACAGGTAAGCCATTTTTTGAGGGTCAGAATACTAGAATGACACAAGAAGAAAAAGACTTTGCTGAGACATGGATAAGAGAACATATACTGTTTCAAGATTATCAAGATGGTGGGTTGCCTACGATAGAAGCTATCTTAGAAAAGGGTGCAAGTGCAGTCATGCGATACGGAGTGAGAGTATTAGTTATTGATCCATTTAACTTTATACATACTGAACATACAGGATTAGAAACGGATATGGTTAGCGAAATGCTAACAAAAGTCCAACTGTTCGCTAAACAACACGATATATTGGTATTCTTTGTGGCACATCCCACCAAACCTTTTATAAGAGATGGCAAGAAAAATGTATGCACAGGTGTTGATGTAGCTAAATCTTATGCATGGTTTAGTAAAGCAGATACAGGTTTGACAGTTTATAGAGGTGATGATGGTGTAGAAATACACAACTGGAAGGCTCGTTGGGGTTGGCAAGGTAAGTTAGGAAGTGTTAATATGACCTTCAATCCTGTTAATGGAAGATATGCAGAAGTTGAAGAAGTCGAAGATAACTTTGATTGGGAGTTCTAAGACATTACAAATTAATGATATAGGAAGTCCTTATCTACATCATAGAAACTCAGTCGCTATTACAAGAATAGGTAAAAGCAAGGTGGGTAGAGCCATTGTGTTTGACCAACACATCATAGATAAATCATTTATAGACAACAAGATAAACGCACAACAACATAATGTTTGCAATAAGTATCTTGAAATCATAGTTAGAAGTGGTGCATTGGGTAAGGGTTCTTCTCCTGCAGAAAGAATATTTACCAGTCATAGTTCTATCAAGCCTGTGCCAAGGGCAGTCATGTTATCAAAGGTGCAAAAGAAAATTGTAAGGGAGTGTGGTCATGCCAAAGAGAAAGAGTTTTGGGGTATTATGGTGAACAATCCAAAGAAGATAGATGAAACAAAAGAGTTAGTAATGCAAGAATGTTCTAATGCACTACTAACTTTTTGGTATCTTAATCATAGGAATCCTGTTTCTTTGTTTCAGCAATCCCTCGCAAACCAAGTTTAGATTCATAGTTTTCGCTAGTGATAGCACCACTATATATAGCTTTACCATCTTGTTCAGCTTGATCTTCTTCTATATATATGTTTTTGTTATCAGCTTCGCTATGTATCATGTGGATAATCTGCTTATTTAATGAACGATTTTCCTTCTTAGCCAAAGAATGTGCCAACTCATAGGTTTCTTCTGAGCATCTAATGAATAGACTTTTCATCTTGTTTTTCTCCTGTATAAAATATGTTTGGACTATCTTGCACTTCTGCAATAGCCACACTTTCTCTACCAACTTGATAAAACCTATCTTCCTCTAATTGTTTTATGGCACCCTCAATCAGCCATTTATTTGACATAATCAAAGGATCATCTAACAAAGATATAGCAAAAGCAATAGCGTCTAGTTCAGTTTCAAATAACCAAACTAGATGCACCCACTTAGCACTAGACTTTGTTGAATTAACATTTTTTGGCTCAGGTATATCTAGTTTATATGTGTGTCTAATTACAGCATACATAGATGATATTGTAATGCATAATGCTATCAAAGTGAAATACATTGTTCCATGTAGAACACAAACGACACCATATGTAGCTTCGCTGTCGCTCTGCTGTAGAAAAAATATTTACTAGTCTATTGTTTTTATAGCTCTTGAGATCGTAGTTGTAAATTTGTTAGTTTTAGACTATCTATAAACTATCAAAAAAAAAGGGACAACCTTGCGATTGTCCCTAAAACTCACATAGTTTTTGGAGGTAATTAAAATGAATTTTGCCAATAAGACAGAAATCAAATCTTGATTATCAATATAATATAACTGATTGCAGATTGCAAGACTTATCTACAAGTTATCCACAGACTTGTCCCCACCGAAAAAACCAGTAAATATTTTTTTATTTTGGACTGGTGGATTTTTTCTCAGGAAAAACAATAGACTAGTAAATATTTTTTTTCTACGCTGTCGGACAGCTTCGCACATTGACTTTTTTTAGACCAAAAAAAAAGGCGAGACACCACCTTTTACAGTAGCATCTCGCCTTAATTATTCTATTGTTTGGAAAATTCTAAATATTTTTTATCTCTTTCTTGTTCAGTTTTAAACCAAAAACATTCACAATAGTTTTGCTCGTCATTATCAAAAGTATAAATACCATGTATATAACCATTGTTATCTTTGCAAGTTGTATAAAATTTATCTAGTTCTTCCTCATACCAATTTACTTTTATGACATTACTCATAGTTCAACCTCAACCTCTACAATCTCGTTATTCTCATTAAATGCAAGATGTTTAGGAAAAGGCAAATCCATATCTGCCCTTTGCTTGTATAAAACATCTTGTACTTTGTGATTAATCGTGACCAAAGTATTGAAATATTTAACTAGAGCCAAATCAATATCTGATCTTTCTTCTAGTTGCCTATCAATCTTTGTATAGATTTCGTTGCAAGTTCCTATGTTTACTTTCAAAGTAAATTCTAACAGTTCTCTATTCGTCATTTTCAAAATCTCCTGTTATATCTACTTGGCAATCATCACCATATTCTGTGCCATCAAAAATACTAACAATTTTAATTTTGTTTAGTATTTCATCATCTGTAAATCTTTCATTAGACCAATCCATATATCCAGATAAATTAGATTCAGTATCTTTATCATCATCTGCTTCTAAATAAACACTTCTAACTTCTTCATCAGTAAGTTTTACATTAGATGTAATTTGATAACGCCTAACATCTTGAGAGTATTCCTCAACATCATAAACATATTCTTTTTTAAATTTACTCATAATATTTGCCCTCCAAAGCATTAATAAGAGTTATTAAACTGTTTCACGCCTTTTGGCGATCTTCAGTAGAAAACACACATTTTCTATACAGTTTTGGCAAAATCGACCTCACAGGATGCTCTGTATTGCATTATCTAAGAGTAGGCAAGGGTATAAGATACCCCAAAATTGCCTACCCTTAGAACGCATTAGATAATTAAAGACTAGACATATCTATAACCACTTCTTCCCCAAAAGGAAAATTCATGTCTTTATAGTAGTCTTGATAATAAGTAGTAGTTAATGCCCATATGACAGGGACATCTGGCTCAACCTCCTTATCAACATATCCACCTCCGTCAGTAAAATAGATGAAAGCAAGTACATCATCTGTATTATCTGTATAGTCGTTGAATAAGTTAAAAGGTGGATTAAAATCAGTTCCACCACCACCTCTAAGATGAAATTCAAGTTCTTCACATTCTAAGTCGTATTCATCCCACCACTCGCCATGCGAATTTTTATGAACCCTTGTATCACAATAACAAACTCTAATCTTATTTACTCCACACTCCTCAGCTAAGTTCTGTGTTTCAGTAGCAAAGATATTAAGTTCTTCTTGAGTCACACTTCCACTTGTATCAATCGCAACAACAATCTCGCCACCATGTGGCTCTTTATCGTGGCTAGGTAAATTAACACCACGCCATGAGTGACGCTTGTTAAGTCTTGACCATGTAGGATTTTTTGACATAGCAGACTGTAAGAAGTCTCGCATCACCTCAACCCAATCAACGCATGATCTATTCATCTGCTTTACTGCTTTACCTAAACTACTTTCTGCATTGTCTCCAATACCTTCAAGCTTGTCAGCCATCATTATTGTTCGTTGCAGTTCTTCTTGTAGTTCAGCCATTTCAGTAGGTGATAATTCTTTGCCATCTTCATTAGTTGGCACCCAAACCTCACCACTTAACTGAGGTAAGTCAGCAAGTTTTTCTGCAAGAGTTTGACCTTCGTTGCTATTGCTTGTCTCACCATCGTTGGCATTGTTATTGATCTGATCTATTGCTTCATCTAAAGCTTCATCATCGTTGCTAAGAGTTCTATAAACTGCTTCAGCAGACATACCATGATACTTGCGATCAAGCAGACCATCTTCTGGAAGTTCCATACGCAAGTCATACTTTAACCAACCATTGATTACATAGTCAGTTGCTATGTTCCAAAGTTGGTGATCTCGATTACCTTTACGCAATGGATGTTCCCAAATAACATGACTAGCTTCGTGAATTAATACTGCTTGGATTTCTTCATCAGTTATTGATTTAACAAATTCATCATTCCAATAAATATTAACGCCATCAGTAGCCATTGTTTGACACTTTTCATCTTCCCTAACTAAGGTAAGTTTCAATAGCATAGTTGCCATACCAACATTACCCTTCATTAGTTTCGATCTAGCTTTAATTATTCGTTCTTCACTATTCATAATAATCCCTCCAAAGATTTTTTATGAGTTTCTGTTTCGATCTTTCGATCTCTTCAGTTTGGATACACATCCAAAGACAGAAGGATGGAAAGAATATTTACTGGTAAATAATATATTTTCTCCACCCTTTGTTGGCTTACTTCTTAAACATATTGTCTAAGAATCCATCCTTCAACTCATCAACAGAATCTTCAAGATCATCTGCTATTTGTTTTCTTTTCTTAGCAGAATAATCATCATCTTCCCTTAAAGAGTCTACATCATTAATAGAAGCAAACACGCTAACTAATTTTTGATGAGCATCAGCAATCAGTTTGTCATTACCCAAAATATCATTATTGATAGATGGAAGCGTATCAAGAAATTGTCTAAGTTTATTAAAACTAGAGTTCTTAAAGAATCCACCACCTTGCTTATTGTTAGGATCATAAGACTTTAACTTTTCTGCTAAGTGATCAACAGATTCCAAAAGAGTTTCAACAGTAGTTCTAGTAATAGCTTCTACATTCTTGTTAGCTCTCTTAATTGCATCTTGCTCAATCTTCTTTCTAAGTGACTCAGATACATTTAATCGCACATCACTTTTACTAATAGTTGGCACTTGTCCTAACTCAAAATCAAATCTGAATTTAGTCGCAATTACTTCTTTAGTTGGATAGTCAGATAGCTTAAAAGCTTGACCTAATTTATGCTTGTTCGCATCAATCAAGTTGTCATAATTATCAAGAAAGTTTTTTACTTCTTTCTCAAAATCACTTTTAGCTTCATTTACCTTATCCATAAGAGTATCAAGTTCTTGGTTAGGACATAAACGCCACCCACTCAAGACCTTGCCTTCGTAGTCGCTAGTGTTGTCATCCCATGGAACAGTCAAAGGATAATAAACATTATTTCTGAATTGATTAATAATTCTTCTAAAGTATTTATTAGTCTCTTTTCCAAAGATGTATTTTGCAACATGTAAAGATTCACTCATTGCAGATTGATCTATCGCTAGACCTTCTTTTAAATCCTTATCTGATTTAACTCCAGATGGATGTTTGGTATTCAAACGCACCAAAGTCGCATTTTCAGATAAAGTGTTTACATTTTCATTATTCATATTTTTCTCCAAAAAAATAAAATGAGTTCTGATTTCATAGTTTCCTAATCTTCAGTTGAGACACACATCTCAATATCAGAATGGGCAGAAAAGGAATATTTACCAGTCAATAATAAATATTCCCTTTTTACCGTTTGGCTTCCTACTAAATTTCTAGGTCTTGATTATCAATCTTGAATTTAGAATAAGTATCGCAATCCTTAAGTTCACTTCTTAATCCAACAATCTTTCTAACAAAGAATATAGAAAATTCTACTGTTGCTAACTTCTTCAGATAATCCAAAGCATTAGCAAAGTAGTTATAGACATCATTCTCACTAGCACTATTGATAGCATTAGTAAGAGCAATAGTAGTTGCATAGCAAAGACCAGCTTCATCAATCACTTCTACATCTTCACCTTTACATATCTTCGATATGTTAGGCACATCATTTTGAAGTGAGATAAAGTTCATCAATTCAATGGCACATTCTTGTCCAACATCACCTTCGAATAACTTTTGTCTAAGTTCTCGAGGTGGATCAGTTTTCAATGTGTCACTCAATCTAGTCCATGATCTGGGACTTGGTTGAGGATCATTGCACTTAGGATCAAACTCCCACAATAGTTGTGGCATGAATCTAATAAGACCTTGCACATTGAGATCAATGTCATTCTTATCTGCCCACGCTAACCAATCGTCAACATCGTGAGTAAACTGAATAGCAGTAGTTCGATCTTGACAATGCCTTAGCACCTTATTCGCACCACTTCTATCAGTATGTCTATTACCTGCCAACACAATTTTCCATCCTTTAGGAAAGATGTAGTCACCAATCTTGCGATCTTCATCTTTACCTTTTGGATCAAGTAATTGTCCTATCGTTGCTTGAACGCTTGAATGTGCTTGAGCAAATTCGTCAAGAAAAAATAGACCTTCACCACTCTTAGGCAAGTTGCCTAAAAATGCTTTCTTTTGCTCACCATCTTCAATGTATGGCAAACCACCTAAGTCGATAGATTCTACTAATCCCAATCGAAAAGAGATAAATCCAAATTCATCATCTTTAGGACTTACTGAATCAGTAAGAGTTCTATCATTCGCTAGTTCCTCAGCGATCTCTTTAACAATCGCAGATTTACCTACACCTGTTCCACCAATTAAGAATGGGATATTGCTTCCCATCAAAATATGTAAACAGGATTTTTTTGCTTCACTAGGTTTAAACATAATAATTCCCTCCAAAGAATATATAAGTTTTCGTAAGTATTACACTTACACCAATAACATCCCAATAGTTGGGATGTTTTCATAGCATCTCAGCTAATCATCAGTTGGCTTGTTCTTTCTTCCATGCATCCGTGATCATTTTATTACCACTACATTCTTCATCTAATTTACTTAACCTTTGATCAATTAACTTAGCTCTTAGCAGACCCATATTGAGACTGCACTCCCTTGGAATAACCATTACCATTCCATTTGCACTTGATGGGACTAACGCTATGTTAAGTTCTTTCAATACTTGTAAATCAGACATTTCATCAACATCATTTAATATATCTTCTAATATATATTTTGGTATATCTTTCAAGATTCACCTCCTTGTTTATCTAAATGATCAGCAATCTTTAAAATATCTTCCAAAGAAGTATCTTCAACATCTTTCTCTAAAATTTCATCCAAAGATTGATCATCATTCTTCATCATAGGTAATGTCTCTTCTTCACAATCATCGCAATAGCAATGTTTATCTTCGCAACTACCTAAGACATTATTATTTTCATCTGCCCATACTCGCCATGAGATATTATCTCCTTTACATTCTGAGCAACACATAGTTTTTAATGTATTCATATTTTTCTCCAAAAAAATAAGTTTTAAAAATCAGTTTCTTGAATCCCATAATTAGGATTCTCATCAGCTTGTTAATTCAAGGACTGATTGGAGTCAGTCCCAAAAGTTATATATCTTTCTGTGATTCCAAAGACAATATTCATATCAGTAATACTTCAATCGTAATTGGCAAAAAGATAATTTCCTTTTGGTTGGTGGTCTCGTAACAGTTATCTCAACTTGTACTATCCTCTCAGCGAAACTTGGCACTTATGGTGGCTAATGAATATGGACACTTCTCTTAATTGTTTATTGTTCTTAGGTTATCCCCTTCCCAATTAAGACACTCGCAATTAATCCATATTCGCAAGAACCCTCAACTTTACCTTTTTCAAGACCCTTCAGGTAGACCCTTTAGGGTAGTTGGCTATCTTTTAAAGTCATAATCGATTTGGACTGTGTAGAGACAGTATACACAAAATGAACACCATATAAAACATTTTATTTGATAGCAGTCTGTGAGCATTACCAAAAGACCTATGATCAGTTAATATTATTTGCATGAGCAAAGACAAAAAACCAAAGCTTAAGATCATAAAAAAAGAAACTGAGTTGACCATAAAGCAAAGGCAGTTCGTAGATGAAATTATTAAGGGCAAGTTGGGTAGCTACAAAGAAGCGTATGCAAAGGTTTATGATGTGACGCTAAACAAGGATGGTTCTATTCCTAAATGGGTAGAGGTTGAAGCAAGTAAGTTAGTTGCGAACCCTAAGATAGCAATAAGCATACAAAGAGCAATAGAGAGAAAAGAGCAGTCAGCAGTTGCTAGTAGCCTTAGGACAAGGAACTATGTCATAGACCAGTTGTACAAAGAATCCAAAGAATCAGATTCAGATTCAGCTAGGATTCGTGCATTGGAATTACTGGGCAAGAGTGTGTCGTTGTTTAGTGATGTTGTAGAGACCAAAGAAGCAAGATCAAGTGAGGAAGTCGAAGCAGACATTGAGGAACGCATACAGGCATTACTCGATAGACAATAGACAATCATCAACTAACTATCAATATGTCGTTAGAACGCATTTATGTTAGCCATACGCACACTTATAGCCAGCACCTACGCAGACACAATATATAGTGTTTTAATTTTTCGATCCTGAATCCAAAACCCCCATATGTTGTGTTTCGCATAATGTAAAAAAAGAGCCACCCCACCCCCCTTTTACGCAGTCGGCTACCTGACTATCTTACATACATAGTAATATGCACATTATATTAGGTATTTTCATAGACCCCCCCTATGTATTGCATTTTGATAGCAGATTTTGTAAGATAATATAGGTTTTTTTGTAAAAAATGGCTAAGGGACCCTAGACCCCCTATAATATTTTGCAAAAAAATGTTGTTTTTCATGTGAAGATATGCAATTATGTTAAAATCTAGCGTGATTTACATCCAGTAGGTACCTACTTGTTAAGTATTTACTTAGTAAGTGCCTCTTAGTGGTAGCAACTTACTAAGTTTTTAATTTTAGAAGGTATTTACTTACTATATAGTATGGAGATGTATGAGTAACCACATATTAAACCAAGTTCAGAACCTATCTTTAGACGAAAAGAGGGAATTATTAGGTTTATTAGACGAATTAGAGGAAGCTAAAGCCAGAGAGAGGTGTGCAGACGACTATATGGCGTTTGTAAAGGAGATGTGGAGTGCTTTTATTGAGGGTCCACACCATAAAATTATGGCTGATGCCTTTGAGCGTGTCGCAAATGGCGATTTAAAGCGTTTAATTATCAATATGCCACCCAGACATACTAAATCTGAGTTCGCATCTTATCTATTACCTGCATGGTTCCTGGGAAGTAAGCCAGAAAAGAAGATAATACAGACAGCACATACTGCAGAACTAGCTGTAGGCTTTGGTAGAAAGGTTAGAAACCTTGTAGGTAGCAAAGATTATAAGCGAATATTCCCTAATGTTAGTTTGCAGTCGGATTCTAAAGCTGCGGGTCGTTGGAATACGAACAAAGGTGGTGAATATTTTGCGATTGGTGTGGGTGGAGCAGTCACTGGTAAAGGTGCTGACCTACTTATCATTGATGACCCGCACTCTGAACAAGAAGGAGCCTCTGCAGATATCAATGTTTTTAATCGTACCTATGAATGGTATACCTCTGGTCCCAGACAGCGTTTACAGCCTAATGGTGCAATCGTTGTAGTGATGACAAGATGGCATAATAAAGACCTAACTGGACAAGTTATAGATGCTAGTATAAAGCGTGGCGGAGCCGATCAATGGGAGGTAATTGAATTACCTGCAATATTGCCATCTGGTAAAGCATTGTGGAGTGCTTTTTGGAAGCTAGAAGAATTAGAAGCTTTGAAAGCTGAATTACCTAGTTCTAAGTGGATGGCTCAATATCAACAAGACCCTACATCTGAAGAAGGTGCTCTTGTTAAACGAGAATGGTGGCGAACATGGGAAGGTAGGAATCCTCCAGATTGTGAGTTTATAATTCAATCGTGGGATACAGCGTTCCTAAAGACACAAAGAGCTGATTTTTCAGCGTGTACTACATGGGGTGTTTTTTACAAAGAGAATGACGAAGGTTTTGTTGCTCCACAACTAATACTACTAGATGCTTATCAAGAGCGTTTAGAGTTCCCAGATTTAAAGAAAATGGCTTTAGAGAAGTATAATGCCTATAAACCAGATGCGTTTATTGTAGAAGCTAAAGCTGCAGGTATGCCTCTTATCTTTGAGTTAAGAGCAACAGGTATTCCTGTACAAGAATACACACCAAGTCGTGGTAATGATAAAATATCAAGAGTAAATGCTGTATCAGATTTATTTGCTTCTGGTGTTATATGGGCACCTGAAACTAGATGGGCAGAAGAAACTATAGAACAGTTTGCTGGATTTCCTAATATGGAACATGATGATCTAGTTGATAGCAGTACGCAAGCATTATTAAGATTTAGACAAGGTGGTTTTGTTCCTCTTGATTCAGATGAAGAAGATGAACCACTAGAACATAACAGAACAGCAGACTATTACTAGGGAGACTATGGCTATAGAAAAACAATTTGTTCCTGCTACACCAGTAGATGGATTAGTAGAAATGGAACCAGAAGTAGAAGTAGAGGTTGAAACGACAGAAACCGAAGATGGTGGCATGATTGTTGATTTTGATCCAAGTGCATCTAATATGACAGATGCTAGTTTTGATTCTAACTTAGTAGATTTTATTGATGAAGATGAGCTTACCTCTATGGGTAATGAATTAATAGGTGCTTATCAATCAGATAAAGATTCAAGATCAGAATGGGAAGAAACCTATGTAAAAGGTTTAGATCAGCTAGGATTAAAGATAGAAGAAAGAACTACACCTTGGGCAGGAGCCTGTGGTGTATTTCATCC
>TARA_R100000426_G_scaffold23588_3_pt1 | contig 20022 bp, 21 predicted proteins | sample TARA_R100000426 | Tara Oceans TARA_R100000426 (sample SAMEA2620421) | marine metagenome | biome: marine biome (ENVO:00000447); feature: surface water layer (ENVO:00002042); material: "saline water (ENVO:00002010), including plankton (ENVO:xxxxxxxx)" | depth 5 m
GAAGAACTTACAAATGAATTAGTTGATGCAGGGGTAATGAGTCAAGAAGATGCTAAATTAGTTTTTCAAACAGCTAAACAAGTTAATAAAGCATTTAATGAAACACCTTCTGTAGATTTAAGTAGAATGAAGCCAAATGAAAAAAGAGAGTTGGCTGCTGCATATTTAAAAAGACAAGAATCAGAAAATAAAATTAAAGATTTAGAGTCTGTATTTGCTGATGAAATAAATAAAATAAATAATCTAGATATATCTCAAGAACAAAAAGAACAAAAAATACAAGAGTTATATTCTTTAGAACCTGACACAATAGAACAGCTTGAAATAGAAAGACAGCAACTAAATCAAGTTAATGAAGATATTGTTTCTATGCAGTCAGGTATTTATTTTCAACAAAGAAGAGAGCAACAAGCACAACAAAGAGCTGAAGAACAAAGACAAGCACAAGAGCAAAGGGAACAAGAAAGACAAGAGTTTGAAACAGCTCCTACACCTGAAGCTCCCAAAGCTCCTACTCCACAACCACCAGAAGGTGTAGAGCCTACATTTGGCCCTACTATGTCTATTGATGAAGAGAATGTAATAAATGATATACTAGACCAAAGTATTGAAGATGGTAATATAACTAATGATAGAGCTAATGATATAGCACAATTTGTTATAGATAATAATATGTCATTTGAAGAAGCTCAGAATTATGTTAATCAACAAGTTACTCCTACTCCTACATCACAAACACAAAAGGTAGAGCAAAAAGAAGAACCAAAAACTAAACCACGAGTAGTTCAATATAAAGGAAGAAGCTATACAATAACTAGTGATGGAACTATAATTAATCAAAATACTAATAGGAAAATTAAACCTACTAGTTCTACAGGTAAAGCTATTTTAAAAAAATCTGCTAAACCTAGGTTTGAAGATAGTCAAATTCCTGTTAAAAGAGAATACTTTACTGTAACAAATAACGATGGAAGTGTTCAAAAATTTAGAGTAACAACACGTTTAGATGGCTCACGTAACTGGGAAATATTGGATGGTGATAGGTATGTGCCTTTTAACAATGGTAAAATAGCTGATAAAAATGTTATTGAAAGAGATAATTTATCTACTAGACAAGAACTAGACATATTTGAAGAAGCTGGGGGTGTAGTCACAACAGACCAAACTGAAGGCCCTGATGCTATTATGAATCCAAAGATGAAAGCTGATTTATCTGAAGACCAATTTAATAGAGTTTATAAAAGTCAAGAAGTTTCTACTGTAGAGTCAGAAAGCAAAGCTGTAAGTAAAAAAGGTTCATTATCAGATTTAGTTTCTGCATGGTTACAAACTCCTGAAGGTAGTTTAGAAAATCAAACAGCAGAAGAGTCTGCTGCTAAGTTTGCAAAAGAATATCTTAAAAGAGGAGGTAAAGAAACAGAACAACAGATAGAAGAAAAAGGTTTAGCAAAATCTATAGCAGACCAATTTAGAAAAGGTGTTGTTTCAAAAAAATTAGTTTTAGAGGAAATACAAAAACAACAAGGATTATTAGAGGGCACTCCAGTTCAACTATCATTGTTTGAAAAAACTAAAAAAATATTAAAACCTAAAAGAACTAATACTACTAAGCGTAAACAGAAAGGTAGAAAAAGTATTGCAGATGATTTTAGAGAAAAAGCTCCATTACAATACAAACCTAAATATAGTTATAGAAGAGCAGGTACAGAGATAGCATTGAGAGATTATTTGAAATCAAAGTTTCCTAGTAGAGAGTTACGTTTTGTTGATATATTACAAGAAAGGTTTGGTTTAAATACTACTGGATATGCAATAGGTACTAGTGCGTATGTAAATTATAAAGTTGGCGAAAATGGAGAGCTTGTAGATAAAAGTGTACAAAAAGCTATAATGCATGAGTTTGGACATTTTTTTAGAGATATACATATAAACTCAGAAGAAGTACAAGCTTTACTTAAATTATTGCCTGGCACATCATTATTTGAAAATACAAAGAACGGATACTTTGACCAAATATTATATGCTACTCCTAAAGGAAACAAAACAGGAGCAGACATATTTTTTGAAACAAATAAAAGAAATCCCAACAATAAAGCAGAGTATGATTCATTTATAAATTCATTAGGACTTGAAGTATTACCTGATAGTGAACAAGAAATAATACTTGATGAAGCTATGCAAGCTTTATTAGAAGACCCACTGTTAGAAAAGTATGGTCAAGTATTTGGTGCACAAAAACCTAATATTATATCAAGAATAAAAGATTTTTTTGATTTAGTAAATCGTTCTGCACCTGAAAGAAATAAAGCAGTAGAAATATTAAATGAAACTGCTAATACAAAAGGTGTGCCTGCTGAAAGATTTATTAGAAGAATAATAAATAACTTTAGAGAGAACCCTAATATACGACAAGCTCATCATCCTAGAGGAAGATTTAGTCGAAGTAAAGATAATCAAAAGAAAATAATAGAGCAGATTAAAAATATTATTAACAATTCTACTTTTGATATATCTACTGAATCTGTGCAAGATTACTATAACAAAATACTAGATGCTGTATTACAAATACCTGGCATTGATATATTAACTGAAAGTCAAATAAAAAATAGAATACTTGGCTCATTATTTTATCCTATAAAAGAAACAGGAATAAAGAAACTTATAAAAGACTTTGCAGTATTACAAGAACAAGAGGCAGAGCTTTTGTATGGTAGAGAAGAAGATATAAATACTGAATATGCTGGTGGTAATGAAGAAGAATCTATAAGTAGTAGAATGTCAGATATGGTGACAGATTTTTTAGAAACTTTTTCTACAGAAGAAAGACCTATATACCAGAGAGAAGTATTGTCTATGTTATATTCTACTACACAAAAATATAAAGATGACTTTTATGGTTTTGTAGATTTTATGCAATCTACTGAAGATACATTAGCTGCAGAGTTTATGGATTATGTTACATTTAAATATAATGAAAATCCTATACCTGCATTAAGATTTATACATCAAGAAAATAGAAATAAAAGATTTCAAAAGTTTATGATGTTTACTATAGACCCTATAGTAGATGATGAAGGCAATATAACGAATATAAAAGTAAACTCTAGAGTATCACGTAATAGCTACACATATCAATCTGTTAGTCATATGTTAGCTGTAGCAGCAGGAAACTATTATACTAAAAATAGAACACCTGAAATGCAGGCGGTTAGAAAAGTAATTAACGATTCTTTAAAAGGAGTAGAAACAAATACTGATTTAGCTTACACAGTATTAGAAGCTTTATTTGGTAATCAGCTAGATATATACAATATAAATTTATTTGAAGAAGATATATTAAAGCCTGAATTTGAAGGATTGTTATTTGAAATAGATGGTAAGCTATTGTCTATGGGTGAAGTATTTGATTTACAATTAAATAAAACATCAAGCAAACAAGGTAAGTTTATTAATCCAAATATTAAATCTGCGTTTAGACCAATACTTCAACAAATATTTGATGCTACTGTAGATGAAAGGTATCAAGCTACTACAATGTCTGCTGAAAATGAATCATTAAATACGGTGTCTAAACACAATTCTATATTTGAAATAAGTGAAATATTACAATCTGTAGAAAATGATGAACTTATACAGGAGCTATATAAAGATAATCATTTGATAGATGCATTGTTAGAAGGGGAAATAAATTTAGTACCCATGCCTATATCAGGTGGACAGTCTAGGTTAAGAAATAAAATAAAGAAAAACTACAACAAGTTATCTGCTAATGATTTTACATTAATGCAAATGTTAATGCAGATAAATGCATTGGCAGAAGACCAACAAGTATATTTACAATCAGCAGGACAATTAAGTGATACTAAAAATAATTATTTCTTTCAAGTTCCATTTTTAAGTGATGAACAAATAAGAACAGAAACAAATAGAATTATAGATAAGTTACAAAAAAATGGTTCAAAGTATGGTAATGGTGAGTTTATATTTCCATTTTTAGAAGAAGTAGATGGTAAGTTAGAGCTTGATGTTCGTTCATATACACGGGGTCAAGAAGAATTAATAAAATATATACAAGACAATAAAAAATATTTAGAAAATTTAGATGTAATTAAAGAACAATTACCTGATATATTTGAAGATATTGATTCTATAAGTACAGAGACATACCTTCAAGTACAAAGAATTCAGTTTAATCAAATTATAAATCAATTTCAATTACAAGAAATATTTATAGGTGATGCTACTAAAAACAAATCTAGTATTGATTTTGTAAAAAGAGCAAAACGTGCTGGTGCTAAACATATACCATTAGGGGAGGAAACAAGAATAGACCTTACTGTATTAGAAGATTTTTATGTATTAAATGAAGATGTTAATAGTCAATATTTAAAAGGTACAATAGTAGGTGAGGCTACATTAGAGCGTATTACAAATCGTTCCGTAGATGAGTTAATAGCTGATGGCATAACATCTATAGCAACAGACTCTGGAGCATATATTACTGATGTTACAGCTAAGAAAATACGCGATATGTATGGCAATTTAGATGGAGAAAACATAGCTCCTGGTACATTTAAGTTTGTTGGTGCTGGTGTCGAAAAAGATAATGTAAATATATTTGGTGAAGATTCATATTTAAAATCTAATGTTGGTGTATTAACAGAGGAGTTTGTAACAAAACATCCTGAATATAAATATATATATGATATACTTGTAGCTAGAGAGCAAATAGCTGATGCTAATATTGGTGTAGGTGAAATGTCTTTACCAGTAGTATATCATAAATCAGGAAGTAAAGTTTTACCTAAAGGCTATCCTGTGTTTAGAAGAAACACACCTATAGAAGATATAAATACACAGCTTAATAATATACTAATTAATGATGGTAACTATGGGTTTTCAGGATTAAACTATGGCGTTCAGTTAGATTTAGATATAAAAAGATATTCATCTCAAAGACCAGAGCAAGCATATGCATTTGATTTAATTAACTTATCTGATGAAATGAAATCGTTAGTTGATAAGATGCATAAAAAATATATGCAAGCTACAATGTTACAGTTTAATGAAATTATAGGAAGGTTTGAAGTATTTGGTAATGATGCTATAAATGTAAGTGAAAAAATATTCGGCTCCAAAGCATCTAGGTTGTCTAGTTTAGCTGGAAAAGATTTGCCTGGAATATTTCCTTTGCGAGATAAATCTATAGCTAAAAAGTTTGGATTATTTGGAAGTAAAATACAAACACCTGGAGGCATAGGTACAGAAGCTTCTACCATAGGAAATGAATGGAAAGCTTATACATCTCTTACTGAGTTGATTAAAAATTCATCAGGCGAGTATAAAAGAAAACTACAATTATTAAATCAAAAGTATGGCAATATTAGAGTGTCTGAAGTTTCTTTGCCTGCTACATTTGGGAATAGACGAGTAGGTATAAAAGAAGGTGATTTAATATTTGGCTCTCGTATTCCTACACATGGTAAACAAACTAGAGTTTTATTTGTAGTTAAAGAAATATTACAACCTGAAATGGGTAATCAAACATTCTTTAATCCATATATATCAGAGATAATGGGTTCAGATAAAGATGGTGACCAAATATATTTTAATGGTAAATTTGCAAATCCTAGAGCCTGGCAAAATACTTATAATCAGGGTTTTGATTTAGAAGTTCAACTATTTGGTAGTAAAGAAGTGCAGGATGAACTTAAACTACAAATGAGTACATTTGCAGAAGACAATCAAAAAGCTATAGATAATAGCAATAAGTTTTTTAAATTATCTACAGAGCAATCAAAACCTCCTCATAGATTAAGATTACTAGGTAATAAAATTACATCTAAAACAAATTTAGAGTCTAGTCCTCTAATAGGTTTTGCTGCAAACGCTCAAAGATTATTTAGTTATTTTTTAAGATATAATATAAAATTACCCGCTACATTTACTATAACAGGTATAGATGGTGTGTCAAGAACATTTAGTGAATTTGATACTATATACAATAAAGAACAGGGTGTAGCTAATTTTATAGAGGTAGCTAAAATATTAAATACTGTGTTAGATGAACCATCACATCAAAAGACTGAGGAGCTTGGATATGATGCAATAACTCTATCACACGCTATTATATTGTCATATATGGGTATACCTACTCAAGATATAGTAACATTGTTTAAATCGCCTATATATCAAGAATACTCAAGACTATCTAAACCTTTAAGTTTATTTGAACAACAATATGAAAACAAACCAGACAAACGTACTGTTATGCGTTCTTTGTTTGGTAAAGTTACAAGTATTAAACCATTTATAACACAAGGTGGTAGGCGTAAACCTAATCCTAAATTTGATGATGCTTATAAAAAATTTAGAGATGATTTATTTGTAGGTATAAATAAAGTAAACTTAGGAGATATAGTATTAAATAAAAATAAAAAAGATGTATTAAAGTTATTGTACAATCTTGAGGCTATAAATCAAGCTGCACTAGGAACTACTGCATATATGGGTATACACAATGGAATACAATCATCCCCACATCAATCATCACTAATTGTGTTAGAATCTTCAAATGCATTTAAACCAATGTTTAATGAAGAATCAGGAGAAGTACAAGAGTTTATACAAAGCCCTAAAGTACAACATAATTTAAATATTATAGATAGACTTACTAAATGGCATCAAAATCATTCTAAATTATTTGATGTATTTGTAGAAGGTTTTGTAGGTACAAGAAGATATTTGCAAACACCAGACAATTTACTTAACATAACTAGAAGATACTCAGAGTATATTGCAGTTAATACAGTACCTGCATTACAAAATTTATATTCTATAAATGAAAAATCTTATTTACCTAAACTAGAAGAGCTTGTAGAAAAATATGGTGAGCTTGAATTTTTTAGCAAAGCTACATTATTTCAAAATGATGAAGTATTAAAAGATGGTAGAGTAATACAAGGTATAGGCTTAGTATCTAACCAAGAATATACACAAGACTTAGCTGAACAAGAACTTGAGCGTATAGGTAAAGAACTGCAAGATAATCTTACACAAGATGAAATAAACTTACTTATTCAGTATGATTACCTATCACATCAATTTGGTACGAGCCCTAACTCTATACTACATATGATGCCTGACTCTACATTAAAGACTATACAAGAAGGATATTCGAGATACATTAGTTCTTCTGAAACTATTGAAAAATTCGAAGAGGATATGATTGATAGTGTTTTGTTTGAGCCTGAGTTTGGTGCTATACAAGAATGGAGAGATGGTAAACGTAGATATGAATTTGAAATAACTGAAGATTTAGATTCATATGTTTTGGAAGCAGATAATTCAGTAACACTATCTACTCAAGTTATAGGTAAGTCTGCACCACCTAAATATGTAAAATTATTTGACAAAACCACAGGTATTTCATTTATATATATAGAGAATATAGCTCAAGATACTTTAGGAGATTATAAGTTTTATAAAGAATACAATACTAATGAGCAGCATATTATAAAACCTTCTACATATACAGAAGAATCTTTTGAAACTTATAATCAAACAAATACACAAGAAAGAAAACCTAGAGGTAGATTTAAAAGAAATGTAGGTAATGAAACTCTTAAGTCTATAAAAGAAGTACAACAAAAAATAAAAGAAGAAGATATAATACCAGGCGACCCGTTAACTGCAGAACAAACTATAGATATAGAAAATTTAAATAATACGGAAGATGTTAAATCATTTAGAGGTTGGTTAGAGTCTGCGTTACTTGATAGAGATGTTACTGAAATATTAAATGACGAATCATTAATAAATAGATATACGCCTTACTACAATAATTATGTAGAGCAAAAAAGATTAATGAATGCTATAGAAAAAAAGTTTGCTGAAGTTAATGAAGAAGGTATACCTTACTATCAAAGAAGAGAAGAGTTTACTGATGAGTTGTTAAGAGACCATATTCAAGTGTTACAATTAGGCGGTATGGATTATCGTGCTACAGAAGATTTGTATAATAGACTTGTTGAGGAAATGGCACAGCGTGCGACTAACGACCAACATAAGATGATACAAGAGAAGATAGAAGGTTATGAACAGACTGAGCCTGGAGCTAGAGATATATCTGTGGCACAAGCTTATATGTTGGCTAATAATATAGATAGCAGAAATGAAGGTGTACAATTTTTGCAACGTAAATTTGATGAGGAATATAAAAGATATATATCTGAATTAAATGAAAAGGTAAAAGAAATAAATACTGTTCATCAAAAACTTGTAGAATCTAAAAACAAATCATTTAGTATTTTACAAAAGGTTAGAGCAAAATTTGCACCTAATGAGTTTTATGAGCACTATTATGGAAATATATATTATGAATCTCCAGATGGTATTGCATTAAGACCACTTGATAATATTAAAAGAAAAGATGGTGATAGTATAGTTTATTATAGAGATAAAAATGGTTCTATTATACAGGGAATAAATCAATTAAATCTAACTAAAGAAGAAAGAGATTATTGGAATATGTATAAAGAAACTACTGAATCTACTAGAAAAATATCTAATGCTGAAATGCGTGATAATTATATTCCTAATATTAAGATGAGTCCTTTTGAAGCATTACAGTCTAGAGGTTTATTTGGTTTGTTTATGTTAACTAATAGAGGAATAAACGATATAGGTGTAGTAGAAGTTTTAGGTACAAATCCTGAAACAGGAGAAAGAGTACTATTGCCGTTTGAAGAATTCCAAAAACTATATGGTTATGGTAATGTAAATAATTCTGTGTTGAAAGATATAGAGTCTATAAGAGAATATAAAAGACTAGAGAAGTTAGCTCAGGAAGGTTTGCGTAGAGGTATGCATATGTCTGAAGATGGTAAATTTACTAACAGATATTTTAATTTACGTAATACTAACACTGATGCTATGCAGGGTGGAGATATGTTCTACAGATATAGTAATAGTCGTTCTGTAAAAGCTAAAGCATTTGGTACTAAAAATATACATAGAGCTTTATTAGAACATGTAAAATCTACATACTATACATTTGGAACTAAAGAAGTTGGTGGTAAGTTTGGAGGTATGATAGAGTTTATGCCATTAGTAGATGGTTTAATTCGTATCAATGAAAATGAAGGCAACAAAAATATTGTTATGTATCTTACTAAACTTTATAAAGAGGGACAGTTACTACAAAAGAAACAAGACGTTGCTAAAGGCGTTGACCCTGTAGTTGATGGATTTGTTAAATACACAATGTATATTACACTTGCACTTAACATACCTGCTGGTATATTTAACGTGGCTGTAGGTAAGTACAATGAAATAAGAAAGAGAGGTGTTGGAAAGTTTGCTAAAGGTGAAGCTAGATTCTGGGGTATAGATAGAATGTTAAAAGGAGATTTTGAGGGTACACAAACAGCGTTTAGAAAGTCTATGGCTATATTAAAGAAGACAGCTTTTATGACTCATAGTTTATATGATTTAGTTCCTTCTACCCCAGGCACATTAAACTTTGCAGGTAAATCTATAGATGATATTTTATTTATGGTAATGCAAGGTTCTGAAAATTGGATACAGGGTGCAGCATTTTTAGGAGAGCTTACAGAAGAAGAGTGGAACTCATATGATGTAAATGGTAATCTTTTAGAAAATATGCCTGGCATTACACCAACAAGACAATCTCAGATAGAAGATAGAGTAAGAAAGGTACATGGTAGAGGTTACTCTCCTACAGACCAAAGGTTAATACAAATGTATTCTTTAGGTCGTGCATTTATGCAACACAAAAGATGGTTGCCTACATACATAATGGATAGATTTGGTAGAGACCAAATAAATAAATATGGTGAAAGAGAAATAGGTAGTTATGTAGCTGGAGTTGAGTATGCTAGAGAAGCTACAAAATTTGCTAGACAAGTTTTAAATAATCAGATAACTACACAAGAGGCTATAGAACAGCTACGCAATATGCCTCAATATAAACGAGAGGCTGCGTATGCTGCTCTACGAGGACTAGGTATGACAATGATATTAACTGCTATATTATTTTCTTTAAAAGCTGCAGGTCAAGATGATGAAGACCCATTATATCACTTTGTTTCTAGAACTGTAAGTGATGCTTTGTTAATATTTGATACTCCTAAGTTTACATATTTTATGCTACCACCTTCATTACAAACATTTGAAAATGCAATGTTACTTGCTAGATATAGTGTGCCTGTATCACAGAAAGAATTTGGGTTTGCTAAAATGAAAAGAAAAGGTAGGTATGCAGATAGGGGAGAATGGAAGGGTACTACACCTTTAGTTAGGTTATTACCATTCAATAAAATTAGTAGACAGCTAATGTCTCAGCAAGATTTTGATGTTCAAGAAGTTTTGTTTAAGTAAATTAAATTATATTTGTAAAATAAAGTTATTAATATGGCAAGTCTTTTATTCACAGTTACAGTAAATACTAACGAAACTGGTTTAGTCTTTAAAGATAATACTAACTCTAGTTCAAGTAGAGTGGGTGGTTGGGCTACTAGTCCTAGTAGTGTGACTATAAATAAATTTTTAGTAAAAAAATACGATGGTAGTTCATTTGCTGATGTTAAAGAATTAGCTGCATTGAGTGCTATTACTAGTGCTTTTCCTACAAATAGCCCTGCTAGTGTTACTCTTGGGGCAAATGTTTTTGATTTTACTAGCACTATGCCTGATGGTGTATATATGTTAGATGTAGATATATCTGCAACTGAAAGTGGAACTGCACAGGATTATCATTTTAAAGTAGGGTTTGTAGTTCAAGGTGATTTAAGATGTAAAATAAAATCATTGCTAATTGATTTAGCTAATAATTGTGATGATTGTAATAGCAGTAGTAAAGATGAAATATTTTGTCAAATACAAGCTGCTAAAAGTTATTTAGAAGCAGCTTATGCTACAGCATCTTTAGTTAATGGTAGCGAAGAACATTATGCTTGTGCAGGAGAATTGTTTGAAAAAGCTGTAGATGCATCAGTAACCTCTAAAAATTGTTGCGACTAATGGCACATACTATAAGCACAACATTTGCTGTCGGAGAATACGCAGACCCTTTAGCTACAGAACAAGCGGGTTGCGCTACTACACTATCTAATCAAGGTGCTAATAATTATTATGATACTAATACTATTAGCTCGTATGCATTTCCTAGTTTAGATACGCCCTCAGATTTAACTAATGTATCTAGAATAGGAGATGCTGTTATAACATGTGAGATAGTTAAACTATCTAAGTTATTAAAGTATGAGCTAGGCAATAAAAAAAGAAATAAAAAATTATTAAAAAAAATATATATTCTTAGCTTAATAAGAGAATATTTTTTTACAGGCATGGTAGATAGAACTGCATCTACTACAGGCCTAGAAGTTTATGGTAACTCTACTGGTTGTACACTAACAACAGTAGCTGAGTATGATTATGTTTCTAACTCAGACCAAGGTACAACTATTATAAGAGAGTACTTAAAAGAATTAATTAAAGATTGTAATACATTTAAAATATAAATTATGGCACTAGATAAAACGGCATCATATGTAACTAAATCTACAGCAGTAACACCAAGCGATACAGTAGATTGTAAACCTGGATTGTTATATGTAGGAGTAGCAGGTGATGTAAAGGTTGATTTATTAGATGGCGATACTGTAATATTAAAAAATATGGTACAGGGTATTGTTCATCCTATATATGTTAAGAGAGTACATAGTACATCTACTACAGCTACTAATATATTTACCTGCAAGTAATGATTGGAGCTAATGTTTCCTTATATAACAGCACACCTGCTACAGCATTTAGCCTTACTGATATATCAGGCTTAACTGCTTGGTATAAGTATAATGAAGGGGTAACTAGTAGTAGTTCAGTTGTAAGTTTGTGGAATGATAGTAGTGGTAATAATAGACATATGGGTAATATTACTGCTACTAACAAAAGACCTGTTGTAAATGGAAGTGATAGTACGATTGGATTTGCTACTGATAGGTATTTAGAACTAGGTAGCTCATATGGTACAAATACTGATTTTCCAAATTCAAATGAGTTTACAGCATTTTTAGCAGTAAGAATACCTTACAATACATCAACTACTAAAGTAAATCCTATAGTTGTAGGGTCAACTACACTTGATAGTTTTACTGTAGGTAATCTTGCTTTTATACCAGGAGACAATAGTTATTATGCTTTTAATGGAAATGGTTCTGACCAAAATCTTTCTTTAGCAGATAGTACAGAACAAACACACGTTCATGTAAACAATCAACTTTTTGTTTTTGCAATTAGAAGAACTGGTACATCAATAACCTTTATGAGAAATAGTAGGTCGAATGTAATAACTACTGCAACAAAATCTAATACAACTGCTACAGTAGATTTAAATACATTAGGAACTAAAGCTGCTGGAGGAAGTAATGTTAGTATAGCAGAAGTAGCAATTTATAATTCATCTCTTTCTGATTCTGATTTTGATACGGTAATAGATGATATAAAAACAAGAGTAGGAATATAATGGCAAGAGAATTATTTAAAGGAACACAAGCAGAATGTCAAGCTGCAATAAATAGAGTTAATACAGCATTAGGTTTAAGTGGAGAAAGTATAGATTTTCCTACAGAACTAGATGCCGCAAACGATATATATATGTGTGTCATTGATGGTTCAACACAAAAAAATTCACTAACTACATCTGAAAAAAATAAAGTGTTAGCACAAGAAGATGCTGAGATAACTTATTTAAAAAATGAAAAAGTTTTTTCTAAACATGTAGACGGCAAAGTGTCATACACTAGAACGGGAACAATAGTCTTACAAGCAAATCTAAAAAAGTTTAGAGAAGGAGATACCGTAACTTGGACTGCTGCATCTCCTACAGGAACTGAAAAAACAAAATTTTTATTTGACACAGGAAGTTGGAAAATATTTAGACCATCAAACATTACTGCTAATTCAATACAAACTATAATACCTAGAAGCGGAACATATAATGTCATAGTATATTCAGCAGGGTTTGGCGGTAGAAAACAAACAATAACACTAAACGTGTAGTTATAATGGCACGAGTATCTACAGCACAAGAAATAGCACTTATGAAACAAAGAATGGACTCTATGGAGGATAAGTTAGATAATATGGATAAGAAGCTAGATAACTTAACTAAGAAGCTGTTAGACCCTGATACTGGTGTAGTTTCTCGTGTTAATCAAAATACTGCGGCTAGAAAAATTATAAGCCGTGCTATATGGTCTTTGTATATTATTGTATTAACTGCATTAGCTACTTATTTTTTTGGTAAATAATTAAATATAAAACTATGGAAGATATTTTAAAATTAGTAGAAACATATGGTATAACATTAGTATTATTGCTAGGTAGTTGTTATGCTCTTTACAAATTTTTTGTGTTTTCGATTTATGAGGTGAAAGGGCAGTTTAGCAAATATCACGAAAATAATGCAAAGGATATGCAATACATAAAAAATAAAATAGATATTATATTAGAGTTTATCAAACAACAAGAGAAATGAATTTTAAAAATAATGCAGAGATAGGTTTAGAAAATTCTTATTTAGTTCTTACAGGTCAGATTACTTTAGAAGAATTGTTTGTTAAACATCCATATAAAGTTTATTTAGCACACGTACCAGGGGATGTTGATAATGAAAAAAATATAATTGATGATTTAATAGACCACTATATTTATTATGAAGAGTATGAAAAGTGTAGTGAGTTAAAAAAACTAAAAGATGTTTACTAAATTTTTTGAAATATTTAAAGATGATAATGAATGGAATGAAAAAGCTATTGTAGGTTTTTGTGCATTTGTTATTATGATATTTGTTATATTGGCTGATGTTATATCAGGTTGGTTCGGTAAAGATTTAGTAATTAATGAGTTTATATATAACTCGTTTTTAATTGTAGTTCTGGGAGCATTTGGTATATCAGGATTAGAAAAAGTATTAAAAAAATAAATAATTAAAAAATGGCAAATTTAACAGTAACATTAACAGAGTCTTTAACAGTAGGCTCGGATACTCACTCCTTCTCATTAGATAAAACTATTACAGGAGCTAATGCTGTATTCAAACAAAATGTAACTGCTCCATCTGCTATGACTGAAGTGTTCCGCGTAGGAGCTGCTGCAGGATTAGGTCAGGTAGCAGAAGCATCTTTACTGTATTTTAGAATAACAAATAATAGTTCAACAGAAGAGGTAATAGTACAGTATATGGATGCTACAGGTAACTTTGCAGTTAACCATGTTTTATTTCCAGGAACTAGTCATTACTTTTTTACAGATGCTACTAATGGCGTAGAGTTTGAAACAGCTAGTGCTAGTGTAACCTTAGGTTCATCTAAAATTGCTACAGCAAGTGGTGGCGTAGAAGGTGTTATGATTAAAAGAGGTGGCTCTACTGACGTATCTTGTACAATATTTGCAGTAACTGAATAATGCAATTAGAAGTTTTAAGGTTTAGCTCTGGTAGAGATTCTACTAGTGGAGCTTTATACCAAGTGATTGATGGGGAGAAACATTTTTTATGTTACACTCTCGAAGATGAGTATAGAGACACAAAGGTTTATAGTGAAACTCGTATACCTTGTGGCACTTATAAGATACGCTTTAGGACTGAGGGTGGCTTTCACGCTAAGTACTCTAAAAGGTTTTACGATATACACAAAGGAATGCTACACATTATTGACGTTCCTAATTTTAAGTATGTGCTTATACATTGCGGAAACACAGACGAGCATACCGCTGGTTGTCTCTTGGTGGGGGATACCCAACATAATAACGTGGTCGAAGAAGACGGATTCATTGGTCGTTCTACGGCCTCTTATAAAAGGATTTATCCTCCTATTGCTAGAGCTTTACAAAAAGGTGAAGAAGTTACTATAACTTATATAGATTATGCTTAAATGGATAGGTCAACATATAGTAGATTTAATAGCAAGGTTTCGCTCCGATGTTTATTTAGAAAATATAGCAGACGGAACTGTTGTTGATGATAAGTTTCTTGGATTAGATGCTAACAATAAAATAGTTAAAGAAACTGTAAGCTCTGGTACAGTAACAGGTAATCTAGAAGTAAGTGGTAATATAGAGCTTGGTCATGCTTCAGATACAACATTAACTAGGTCTGCTGCTGGTAAAGTAACTATTGAAGGTAGAGAGATAACAACTAATGGTAGCTCTGGAACTAACTTTATATCGTGGTCTACGAATGGATATGTAGGCACATCTGTTCAAGATAAATTACATATAGGTAATAGTTTATATGGTAACTATCATTTTAACTGGGAAACAGTTAGTGTAGCAAGAACTAGTGGTACTATAACAAAAAACCAATTAAATTGTGGTTGGTTAATTCCTGTTGACTTAGCTAAAGTAGAAGTATATGTTAATGTAAGAGTTAATGATGCTAATAAAAATATAGTAACTAGAGCTTTTAAAACAGCTAGTAATTTAACAAGCACTACTAGTGTAACTTATTTAGGTAGTGAAGCTACTGTGACAAATATAACTCAAGCATCTTTTCAAGACGTAGGCCCTATAACAGATATAGGTTCTGTAAGTAAAGGAGAAATGTTATATGTTGGAGTAGCATGCACTAATGGAAGACCACAAATGAGATTTAACATAACCGTATTTGGATACATAGCATGATAAATAAAAATATAGAATACAAACAATTTAGTATAGCTTCTACTGGAGAACAAGATATAATATCTCCTTCGGACTATATAGTAAGCCCTAAACGAAGTTATAATTTTAAAGTAGTTATTGCTAATACAAATGCATCAGCTACTAGCACGGTAAGTTTATATAATGTAGATGAAGATAGAGCTATAGAGTTTTATTATATTAGAGATGTAGAAATTCCAAAAGGAGCCTCTTTATGTATTGAAGATAGAATTGTAGCAGGTAGTCCTTTAGTACTAAAAAGTGTGTCTGGTGCTGTAGATTTAAATGTACAAATAATAGATGACTAATATAAAAGTTCCTATATGGTTAGCGGATATAAAAGTTGTATCTAAAAATGGTAAAATATTTACTGTAAAAAGAATAGTTTGCAAGGGGAATAATGAAACTGAACTGATGGCCAACCCAGAAGTTTTATCAAGATGCAAAAAATCTATAAGGGGTGGCAAGAAATTATTAGACAGCCTAACTATAAAGTCTATACGACTTATATCACAACATGGTTATGGCCCAAAAGAATTTGATTATGTCGAAGTATAGACCAAGATTAACTGAACAAGAATATGAATTAATACAAAACTTTAGAAACGGAAACAATGTTGGTATTATAGGAGATACACACGAACCGTTTTGTCATCCTGATTATTTAAATTTTTGTTATGAAACATTCAATAGATTTGGATGTAGCACTATAGTTCATATAGGAGATGAGGTAGATAATCACGCACTATCTTATCACGAGCACGACCCAGATGGGTTTGGAGCATCAAGAGAAGCAGAGCTTGCACAAGCTAGAATGGAAGAGTGGTATAAAACATTTCCAGAAGTAAAGGTATGCGTAGGTAATCACTCAGCACTACCTTTTAGAAAGGCTATGACTTATGGTATACCTAAACGTTTTATGAAATCATATGAAGATATATGGAGTGCACCTAAAGGATGGAAGTGGGAAATGCATTGGGAAATAGATAATGTTTTATATGAACACGGTACTGGAAGCAGTGGCCCTAATGGTCATAGAAATAGAGCTATAGCTAATAGACAGTCTACTGTAGTAGGTCATAGCCATAGCTTCGGTGGAGTATCTTATATGGCTTCTCGTAATGATTTAATATTTGGAATGAATGTGGGTTGTGGGATTGATGTAGATTCGTATGCAATGGCTTATGGTAAAGGGTTTCCTAAAAAACCTACATTAGGATGTGGAGTGGTATTAGATGGCGGCAGGATTGCTTTGTTTGTTCCTATGGATTTAGGTTCTAAATATACTTGGAATGGGAGATAAACTTAAATATACTATATTCTTTCTGCTAGGCATAAGCATCTTTATACTCGCACACCAAAAAAAGTCTTATCAATATAAGTATGATTTAGCTTTACAAGATTTAGATGAAGCTAACAAAGCTTTTAATATTACTACAGAACAAATAGAAACATTAACTAATAAGAATGATGAACTTAAAAAACAAATTAAAGAGTTTAAAGATGTCGAAGCAGTTACTATTATACAAACAAATACTGTTATTGATACTGTTGTATTTAGCGTTCCTAACACTAGTATCGACTCAGCCTGCAATTTTGTATCACAATTAGTTATAGATACTACATTTTATTCTTTTGACTTTACATACACTCAGGAAGACTTTACTATAAACAAACTATCTATACCAAACAAACTTAGTATAGTAGTAGGTGATAAAAAAATCAAAGGATGGACAGGTATAACAAAAGGGAAAGAATATACAATAGATGTATCTTCATCTAACCCTTATGTTAATACTGTTAATATACAAAACTATAAAATAGTCGACGAGAAAAAATGGTATGAGACCAAGTGGTTTCTTATCGGAGCTGGTTTTGTAGGAGGAGTTTTAATAGCTAAATAACTATCTTCTTTCAATCTTCTTTTGTATAGCAGAAGCTTTACTATGTTCTCTAGTTATTAAAGAGTTCACCTTCTTTAACATTTTTTCTAGGTATCTTTTATACCTCCTGAGATATTCTACTCTTGTCATATCTGTTTATGTATTTAATATAGTCGCCATCATCTAATCTGTGGTTAGTTTTATGATTATTAAAATATACCCATGCTATAGTATCAGTTCCATCTTCTAATACTATTTCAGCAGGGTATCTATAATACCATCTAGGATGTCCTTCTAGCATATCAATAGCCATAAAGGTATCTTCATCTACTTCATATACTTCTCCAACAATCTGGCAAACTTCTTCATTTGGATTTAAGTATGGTATTCCTGCAGTATATAAACTATAAAGATTTTTAGTTTTACCTGAGCCAATAAACTTTGCATGTCTTAATAGAGAGTTATTGTTTCCTCCCTTTCTTAATGTACCATACACAAATATGTGATTAGACTTCATATACTTTGCCATTGTTGTAATGATTAAAGTTAATGCCATCATTTAAAGATTTAAACTTATTAAGTAGCATTTGATATTCTTTTCTTCCTTCTTCTATTAACTCATCTGATAGTTTATATGTGCAATATGCAAACGGATAAACTTTTTCTTGAGCTATTATATAGTAGTCTTTCATACCAACAGCATCTAAATAGAAAGCTGCTTGCCTATGATAGTTTCTATTAACTATAGTGTCTTTAAAAACTTTTGGATTAGCCGATTGACAGGTTTTTAAATCACAAATAAATCCTTTGTCTTCATTAATAATATCTATTTTACCTTTACACAACACACCTGACTCTCTATTTTTCCATAGGATAATCTTTTCAAATTCTGAGCCAACAAACAAATCTTGTATGTTATTATTTGTAGATAGTTCTTTAGCCATACATTTTATTGAATCAAAATCATTAGAGTTAATTAATTGTTTATTAACGTTAGCTAACATTATATCTTCTTTCCATCTTTTATTGGCTGCCAGATTCATGCTCCTGGTAGGCTCTGGTCTTTCAAGTAAATCTAATATAAAATATACATCATCAAATGTTTCAGGTTCTAAAACAAAATGATGATATGCAGTTCCAAACTTCATAGCCTCGGTTTCATAGACACCTATATTACCAGATATATATTCTATATAGTGTCGCATACTTTTTTCGACATACGACAACATGCTTTGTGACATATACCTATCATCACCATAATAGGTAGCGTCAGTTATCTCTAAGTCTATTATAGGCTCAGAGTAAATATTGTTTTGTTTCATACTATTCTTCTTAATTATTTTGATTCTTCTTCGTCTTGTAATGCTAGCTTTAGTAAAACTAAATAACCTATAAGGTCATCTATAGTATCTTCTGTTTTGTCGTTTATACCTTTGTTTCTAATTCTCATTAACTTATCATCTATCCTTGCTGTAAGATTATCTACAGCAGTTCCTTTAGCAAATATGTTAGCAGGATTTAAAGCAGAGTCTCCATAGCTTTTATTCTTATCTATTAAAAGATTCTTAACTTTATCTACAGCTAACTCAATACGATTAGTTGTTTCTTTTTTACTTATTTTAGCCATTCTACAGCAGTTTGTTTTACTGAATTACTATCATCAATTATTTGTTTTTCTAACTCTAGTAATGTTCCTATTAATAGTCTGTGTTTTCTCATTAACTCACTCTTATTATCCTTGTATTGTTCTAACTTGATATACATACGTTGAACTGAATGTATTAAAAGTGATACTTCTTCTCTTGTTAATTTGATTTTTTGTTCCATAATATTAACTTCTGTAATAAGTTTCGTATATGTTTAAATACTCTATTTTTTCTCTTCTTTTGTTATCATTAGTCCAATTTTGTCTGGGCGTTTTAATACCAAACATTAACTCAAAAGAAACATCTGTATTTATTATCTTGGGTATTCTAATCTCTTTAGTATCAATATCATCCTCCACTTTATAGAATACAACCTCTTGTCTATCTATTGCCATGTACGGCAAGTTAAATTAAATTTATTTAATATACAACTATGCGTAATTATATTTCACGCATCTTAATTCTTGCTCTAGAGATTCTATCTTTTCTTGTAGCTTAATTATAGTCACTCTATCTATATTCATTTCTTCTCTTAACTTTAATAATTTATTTCTTAATTCTTTATTAGAAATTAAAAACCTATCTTGTAATCCTTGAAATCGTACACCGCTATCTTGATAAGATTTATGTAATGATATAGCTTTATCTAACATTTCTTTAAATACTATATCATATTTAGCAGTTTCAGGAACTAACTTTCTATAATGTATAATAGAACTGTGATGCCTGTTAAGAACCTTACCAGCATTAGTTAATGATATATGAAATTT
>TARA_R100000426_G_scaffold23588_6_pt1 | contig 19769 bp, 22 predicted proteins | sample TARA_R100000426 | Tara Oceans TARA_R100000426 (sample SAMEA2620421) | marine metagenome | biome: marine biome (ENVO:00000447); feature: surface water layer (ENVO:00002042); material: "saline water (ENVO:00002010), including plankton (ENVO:xxxxxxxx)" | depth 5 m
CTAGTCCTAGACTAACTGCAAGCAATAAAATAATCTGTTTCATTTGTGAGATTTTTTAGTTAAAAAAAAGGTTACTACCCAAAAAGGATAGCAACCTAAAAAGAAAGTACAGAGTCCCTACAATACGATTTACGCTTCCTTATCTCTGTTTTTTATCTGGTAGTCAAACACAGAATCTGCCAATCGACTAACTTTCTTAAATTAATTATTAACAAAATGCAACTAACTTAACATAATAATTTGCATTTGTCTGTAAAAAACCCGAACTTTGGCGGGATAGTGGTTATATATTAGCCGCTTGAATAGCTAGAAACTCTATGTATACGGCTAACACTTTCTGATATATTTCTTCACAAAGTTTAGGTTTTACACTTATCAACGCGCTGTAACATTCTCTAACGCATTCCGCAACACTTTTCTTAATAGTTGCATACTGCCTTAGCTCTTCAACAGTAGATTTATTATAATCTTTTATTGTAGCAGCGTTTAATTCGATTGCAAAAGTCGTTTGCAAGCTTGTCAAAGCCATATATGACACTTGACAAGACTGAAGTGGTGTTAAATCTTTCATAACATTTAAATAAATAGTTAATACTTTTTTTTTGGACTACAGACCTAATAAGAAGCCTAACTCACTGTAAATCAGCAAGTTAAACTAATTATTAGTAGTAAAAATGTACTTATTTGCTTAATATGTAGCCTGAAAAGGGTATCTGACACACCTTCACAGACTCGTGCATACACGCAAAAACTACAGATGCTGTTGTCAATGGATGCCAAATACTTGTCCGTTTGGGTTGCATTGACTTATTATACAGTCTTTCTATAGTATCTTTACAGCCTGTGGCCAATGGAAAACGAGGCAGTCGCAAGACTGCCCCGTGATGTGTTAGCATCACATCCAAGAAAGTTTGTTATCTACGACTAGTTAGTCGTGATAACAGACGACTACGGTTTGAGCTGTCGTTAGACTGCGATAATCCGTAGGCATTGAACGCAGTAGTGGAAACGGTCTTGCCGTTTTCGGTTACTGCGAACTTGATGTCGCGACCATCGAACAGATGGGCAAGCGACTCAAGTTGGTTGTCGATAGCAATACCGTCTAGCAAAGTATAGCGACCTTGGTCGTTCATACTTGCTAGTAAGGTATGCTTGTAGTTTCCACAGGAACTGTGGAAAATACACGACAAACCTGAAGTGCCGTCTTGCTTAGTAAAAGGCTTAGGTTCTTCGGTGGCGGAGCCAGTGAAGATACCTGCCTGAGCGGCAAGACGAGGTGTAGAAACACCAAGACTGTCAAGATGCGCTAGCATCGAAGACATTGCAGGGGTTTTCGCACCCTGCGAGCGTTTCTCAGAAGCAGCCTTGCTGCTCTGAGAAGCTTTGCGAGCTTTCGACATAATTAATAAAATAAGTTACTATAAAAAAGGATAAGCGAACGAACGTGAGCGTCAAGCTATAGTAACATAGTATGTGTATGTATATATGTAGGAAAAAGCGTTATGCATAGGGCCGTGCCCTAAAATAACGCGTGCGACGGGGGCCTACAGACATGGGGTTCACCTTTTCGAGAATACACAAAATTTTTTTGTGAAACTTTTTATACTTTTGTAGAATGAATAATAAAAGTAAAATGAGTACTGATTCATCTAAGCCAAAGCTTAACTATTACGTTGGCAAAGCAAAGAAGAAGATAAAGGATTTGTACAACAAGTTAAAAGACAATTTGGATGAGCCTATGTTCAAAAGTGGTTTGAATAGCCAAATGAATATAGCTAAGGCGAATAAGTATGGTACTTTTAAGAAAGGTGGGAGAGTAAAAAAGAGAGACCCGAAGTTGGTTAGGGCAGGTGTGTCTGGCTATAATAAAGCTAAACGAACTCCTAATCATCCTACAAAGTCTCACGTTGTGGTTGCGAAGATGGGGGATAAGACTAAGTTGATTCGTTTCGGGCAGCAAGGGGTAAGAGGTGCTGGAAAGAATCCAAAGAGTAAAAAAGATAAAGCAAGAAAGAAATCTTATTATGCAAGACATAATGCACAAGATGCTAGGCCTAATAAGTTTTCTGCAAGATATTGGTCTCATAAGGTCAAGTGGTAGGGGATGAAGAAGTCTAAATATTATTATGATTATACTAGGAATATGAGCGCAGAACAAGAAATGAATTTTTTTCAAAACAATAATTGCAAGTATAATACTTGTTTAAAAGAAACATGCGATTGCTGTAGAGGGTTGCCTGAATGTCCGTGGAATGAGTGTCTATGTAGAAGAGATGCTAGTCTTTGGGATAGGATAAAAGAAATTGTTTATGCCTGGTTTAAAAAAAATTAAGAAACCATCCATATCTAATACACTTATCTATCAATTTAATGTTGGTGGGAAGTATAAGAAAAAACGTGACCCAAAGGTCGGTACAGGAAAAAAGCCAAAGGGTAGTGGGCGTAGATTATATACTGATGAAAATCCAAAAGATACTGTAGGTATTAAGTTTGCTACACCTGCTGATGCTAGAGCCACTGTAGCTAAGGTTAAAAAAATTAACAAACCTTATGCTAGAAAAATTCAAATCTTAACTGTTGGTGAACAACGAGCTAAAGTAATGGGAAAGACTGAAGTTGTTCGTATATTTAAAAAAGGTAAAGAGCAGTTGAGAAAAACTCATAATAAAAAAAAGTAAAAAGATTTGTAGTATGCAGTAAGTAGACTTAACTTTGTAGTCTTCTTAATACTATGTATTCTTCATAGTTTTGATTTTTGTTTTGTTAAAAGGCCTTTCGTAATTGGAAGGTCTTTTTTTTATATCTTTGTTTCATGAGTAAAAAAGATGCTTGTTATTTCAAAGTAAAAAGACGATATAAAGTTTTTCCATCAGCTTATGCTAGTGGTGCAATAGCTAAATGTCGTAAAGTTGGCGCTGCTAACTGGGGAAATAGTAAAAAGAAAAAAAGGAAAAAAGACGAAGGTGGTATTATGAATGTTAAAAACGAAAGTAAAAAACTTATGGATGTTGCTAAGGCATTAAAAGGAGCATCTAAAAAACACGCAGGACAAGCTAAGATAGTAGAAAGTCATGCAAAAAAAATGAGTAAGTCTCGTTATCACGGAGGAACTATCCGTCAACACGACTAATGGCAGTAAGAAAAACTAAGAAAGGTTTAGCTCTTAAACGTTGGTTTAAAGAGAACTGGGTTGATGTTAAGACAGGCAAGCCTTGCGGTAGACGTAAAGGTGAAAAACGTGGCACGCCATATTGTAGGCCAAAGAAACGTATAAGTAGCAAAACTCCAAAGACTGCATCAGAATTAACTGCTGGAGAAAAAAGAAGCAGAATAGCACAAAAAAATAGATTGGGACAGCCTGCTGGCAAACCAAGAAGAGTTCAATCACTCAAGAGGCAAAACAAGAAACGCGGAGGAGTAATATCCAAATATAATTATTCTGGAAAAGATTCTGCAAGAAGAATGGATGTAAATTGTGCATATGGCAACTCCCCATATTTACAATATAATTAACCCACTCCGTCAGGATGGGTAAAAAAAATTCGACGCTACGCGTCTCATTTTATTATGTTTGTGAAAAATTATAAAACTCCGTACGGTGAACTAATAGTAGAGGAAGACAATGTTAATGTCAGACTAGAAATCAATTACGAAAACTTTATGAGAATATTTGAAGATGAGGAAAAGATAATTCCTTTTCTAATTGATGAAGGATATTTATTCAAGGAGTGTAAAATATTTATGGGTAATAGAAATCATGTTAACTATTACTATGAAGAATATGATGAAGAACTTGAAGTAAATGTTTCTCGTAAAAAAAGCTATCCTATAGGGCCAATAAATTGGAAAGCTATATATTATTTTAAACTTAGATAATGTATATATTAAATGTTGATAAGAAAGGGGATGTAAGGTTACAAGATGAAAATGTAACTCTTGTACCAGAATTTATGGCTGTATTAAGCGAAGAAGGTTTAGGTAGTGATGCATTAAAATGGGTAGCTCTTATGACTGATTATGATAGCCCATACTCCTATTTACCCATTGAAGAACGAAAAAAAGTTGTCACAAGAGACATATATGGGAAATATAATATTAAATTTGCAAATAGGAAGGTTATTGACAATGCTGTTGAAAAGTATAAAACTTTGCAGTTTGACCCTTTAGATGAGCAATATATAGCCTTTAATAAAAAAATAAATGAATATACGGTTCTTATGGATAAAATGCCAGTGACACCTGACAATGCAGCCGATATTCAAAAGATAATGATTGGTATTGAGAAGGTGCTTAATACCAGACAAAAAATTATAGACGCTATAGAAAAGCGTGGTAAAAGACAAAAGATACAAGGAGGTAGAGAACTTTCTTTTCTTGAGTCTAGATTTGAAGCAAGTAATAATAAATAATTAAATAATTAAAAAAATGCCAGATAATAGAACTTTAGCACAAAAAGCATTAGATGAAGCAAAACAAATTGGTAAAGGTATATTAGGAGCAAGTGCTGCTCTAAATGAGCCTATGGGAGACGGTATACCTAATAATCCAATTGCAGGTTTTAAAAAAGCTTATAGTAAAGAAGAAAAAAAGCAAGCAGAAGAAAGACAAAAAAGTAAAGCACATGGTGGAAAGCATAATAAAACTAAAAGTCCAGGCGGCTCAATGAAAGATGTGCGTTATACCCATGGCGGAATAATGCAACATGACTAATAATTAACTAATTAAATTTTAGAAAAATGTCAGACGAAAAAGATAAAAAGAAAAAAGGAAGCACTACCACAAAACACAAACATAAAAGTGGGGGTGAGGTAGAAATAACAAAAGATGCTTCTGGAGAAGTAACAGGAAAACGTTATAAAGGTGAAGCTGCTATTGCAAGATTAATGGACATTGACCCTAGTTTGACTAGAGCAGACGCTATGAAGCAATTAGGAATGAAAGCATATGGCGGTACTATGGATATGGAAAAAGTAAAAGGTGGGGGTGGTAAACATAGTGTTAAAAAAATGGCTGATAAGCGATATGCGCACGGTGGTATCATTCAACACGACTAATATTAAATTTTAATAATATGCCTGGACATACAGATAAGAAAAAAAGAGATGATGCTGGTATGACTCGTAAAGAGTTTAACAAAGCACGTAAAGCTGCAAATAAAAAAGCAAAAGAAATTTTAGGAAGAGGTAAAGCCTATCGTCAAAATAAAGTTCGTAGAAGTGATTTTGGTAATATTACTATTGCTAAAGATGAAGTTTCGCCTCGTACTGGAGTTTATTATGATGAATTTGGCCACGGCGGTGTATTAAGACAACATGACTAAAATCAGATTTAATCCTGAAAAGTATTGCCCAGTCATTACAAAAGGATTTCCTGATTTTAATGTTGAAAGCATTGAATACGCTGAGTGGTGGGATGAGCAAATAGATAGATGTAAGAATGGCTATAAGCCATCAGGTATGCCTAAAATTACAGGCAAACATTATTTTTATTTAAATTTCTATAAGATACTTAGAAGCTCAGGCCACAAAGGTGGAAGAAAAATATTAGCAGACCCTTGGTACAGACATCTTGATAAAGAATATTTCGATTTGTTTGATACCTGCAAAGAAGAGCAAAAGGGTATGATTATTATAAAAGCAAGGGATAAGGGATTCTCATATATGAACTCTGGTATCCTTGCACACGAATATACGTTTTACCCATACAATGAGGTGGGTATCGGTGCAGGTTTAGAAAAAACTGCAACAGCGTTCTTTGACAAAGTTAAAAAAGGGCTTAATGCTCTACACTCGAACATTAGACATTCTTCATTAAAAGATACTAATGAGCTTATACGTTCTGGTTTTAGAAGAAAACGAGAAGACGGTAAGTGGGAGGTAGGTGGTTATCAATCTGCTATATATTGCAGGACTATGGATAACCCTGAAGTATTTAAAGGTGAGCGTTTAGGAGTTATGGTATTTGAAGAAGCAGGTGAATTTAAACATTTACTTAATGCTTATATGTCATCTAAGGCTTGTTTTATGGATGGAGATATACAATTTGGTGTACCTATTATTGGAGGAACAGGTGGAGATATAGGCAAAGCTTCTAAAGATTTTATGGATATGTATTATAATGCTGATTCATTTAATTTAATACCTATGTTTATTCCAGCATCAAAAGCATACTATGGCTTCTTTGATGTTAAAACTGGTGAAGAAGATGAGAGTGGAGCTAAAGATAAGTTGTTATTAGATAGAGAAAAACTACAAGATAAAGAAGATAGAACAGCATATAACCTACATATACAAAACTATCCACTTACTGTAGAAGAAGCTTTCTTAAAAACTAAAGGTTCTAGATTTAATATAGCTTTAATTAATGCACAAAGAAGCAGAATATTATCTAGCAAGTCTTTAGAAAAACAAATAAGTAGAGGTTATTTAGAGTGGAAGTTTGATGATTCAGGTAAAACTAATCAAGTAGAATGGATAGCTGATAAGAATGGCCCTTATAAAATACTTAACCACCCAAAAGATTTTAAGAATCTTTATGTAGGTGGTATTGACTCATATGACCAAGATAAGGCAGGTAAGTCTACTTCTCTTGGTTCAGCTATGGTATATCAAAGGTTTTTAAATTTAAATGAACCTGGAGATTATCCTGTAGCAGAATATACAGAAAGACCACCAACAGCAGATGAGTTTTATGATGGTTGTTTAAAATTAGCTGTATATTATAATACTAAAATGTTAGTTGAGTATACAAGAATAGGTATACTTGATTATTTTAAAAGACAGGGAGCTTTAAAATATTTAAAAGAAAAACCTGCTAGTGCACATAGTCCTCATTCTGTTGCTAGAAATAGATATGGACTACATATGACAAAGCAGGTAAAAGATTTGATGGAGCAAGTAATAGATGATTATCTTAAAACTAATATAGAAGATGTTTGGTTTATAGATTTGTTAGATGAACTTGCTGATTATGGTTTAAGAAATACAGATAGAGTATTTGCTTTTGGTTTATGTTTATTGCATAAACTAGACGAATATAAAAAGAAAGTTATTTTAGAAGAACAGAAAGAAAAAAAATTAGGGTTTATATATTACAAAAAACAAGGCGGCAGACTTGTTCCGTATAAAAAATAAGATATGTCAAAACAATTTCCACAACAAAACGTACCAGAAGAACAAAAAGATAAAGCATGGTGTGAATCATGGGTTGATGCAATTGTAGATTACATAGGGCATAAAGGTAGCTCATATAATTCAACTAGAATTAGAGATATTGAAAACTATGAATTATATAATGGTAAACTAAATGATAGAGACTTTATGTATATTACAGAGCAGTATGGACAACCATATCCAGCTTCTATGCAAAACTATCCTATTATTACTCCTAAAATAGATTTACTTGTTGGTGAAGAATTAAAGAGACCATTAGATTACAAAGTTACTACAGTTAATAAAGAAGCTATAATTAGAAAAGAAGATTTTAAAGTTTCTATAATTATGAACAAATTACTTGAAGATGTTCATAGAGAGATTAAAGAATATTCAAATATAGATTTAAATATAGAGGGTGGTGATTTTCCTATGCCTGAAGATATAGATGCATACATGCGTTATAATTATCGTGAAATGGTAGAGGAAACAGCTCAGGATGGATTAGAATATTTAGTAAATACATATCGTTTAAGAGATTTATTTTCACACGGATTTAGAGATTTACTTGTAACAGGTAAAGAATTTTATAAGGTATATGTAAGGAATGGCGACCCATATATTAGAAGAATAGACCCTAGAAGTTTTGTATATGATATACCTTTTGATAGCGATTATTTAGATGAAGCAATGTGGGCAGGTGAAGAAAGATGGATGACTGCTAATGAAATACTTGATGAATATCACGACTATCTTGATGAGGATGATGTTAAAAAGATAGAGGCTATGAGACAAGTTGGTGGGCCAGATGATTTATCTCACTATAATAGTCAATATGAATGGGTAGATTATCATAGAGATAAAGGTTCTAGAGTTAGAGTAGTTTCTGTAGAATGGAAATCTATAAGAGCATTACAATATAAAATATCTCCTAATAAATATGATGAAGATAAACCATTTAAAAAATTAGTAGGAGCAGGATATAAGCCAAAGAAAAATGATGTTATAGAAACTAGATATGTTGATGATATTTGGGAAGCTACTAAAATTGGTGGAACAATTATGGTGCAGTGGAGACGAAGACCTAATCAGGTTCGTTCTGTAGATAATGTATCAAAAGCTAACTTATCATATATAGGTTTAGTTAAAAACAATACAGGAGGTAAAACTATGTCTCTTGTAGATTTATTAAAGCATATACAGATGCTATACAATGTTGTTATGTATCACATAGAACTTACATTGTCTAGAGCAGGTGGTAAAGCTGTAGTATATGATGTTTCGCAAATGCCTACAGGCTTAGGCATGGATATGCAAACTATATTATATCATATTAAAAATGATGGTATTATACCTATAAACTCAAAAGATGAAGGTAATCAAACTTCATCATTCAATCAGTTTCAACAAGTAGATTTTACTTTATCTAATTCTGTGCAACAGCTTATTAATTTAAAAATGATGCTAGAGCAAACTGCTGGACAAATATCTGGTGTTACAAGACAAAGAGAAGGTTCTGTAGGTCAATATGAGCAGGTAGGTAATGTACAAAGAAGTGTTGTATCTTCTGCTACAATTACAGAAACTTGGTTCTATCAACACAATATGTTAAAGCGTATAGCTTTTGAAAGAATGGTAGAGTTAATGAAAGTTTGTTGGTCACAGGGTAAAAAAGCAGGTTTCTTTTTAGGTGATGGAGCATTTAACTTTTTATCAGTATTTCCTGATATTGCACTTAATGATTATGGAGTATATATAGGAGATTCTGGTAGAGATGATAATATTAAACTACAAGTACAAAATCTTGCTCAGTCAGCACTACAATCAGGTTCAATAACAATGTTAGACATTATAAAAGTATTGAAAGCTGATAGTATGACAGAGGCAGAGCATATACTAGAAGCTGGTATGGAAGCTGTTAAAAAATCACAGCAAGCACAAATGCAAGCACAACAACAGCAACAACAAATGGCTATGCAATCTGATGAAGCTAAAAGAGCACATCAAAAAGAAATAGCAACTATAGAAGCTAATGCAAGAATAGAATCTGCAAAAATTATGTCTGAAGGTAGAATAGAAGAAGCTGAAATACGTTCTCAAGATAGTAGAGATATAGCTGATATGAAAGAAAAGGTATCTATGGACAAAAAAGTTTTAGAAGCAGATTTAAAAGAAGGTAAGTAATTTTATATATATTTGCAAAATAGGGAGTAATAAAAAAACAATTATATGTCAGAAGAAAAAAAAGAAGGACTTATTGAAGAAACTATAAAAGAAGAAACCAATGAGTTTGATGCAGCAGCATTTACAGCAACTAAAACAGTTGATACTGAAAATGCAGAAGAAACAGAAACAGAAGAAGTCGTTAGTGAAAATGAAACTGATAGCTCTGAAACAACTTCAGAAGAATCCGAAGATGGATTTGCTTGGGATAATATCAAAGTTGAAGAAGAAACAACAGAAGAAAAAACGACAGAGAATAATGAAGATTCTTGGAACTTCGAAAATGAAGAAGTTGAGAATGAAAGCGAAGATACAGGAACAGTAGCTTCTTGGGAAACATTAGCTAATGACTTAGGCCTTGAGGTTGAATCGTATGACCAATTAGTTAAAGCTATAGATTCAGCAGTTAATCCTGTACCTGTAAATGATAAGGTAACACAACTAAGAAGCTATCTAAAGTTTACAGATAAACAAATAATGATGGCTGATTTTGTTGCTCAGGGGATGACAAAAGAAGAAGCTAAACAAGAAGTTGATAATCTAGATTCAGTTGGATTATTAAAAAGAGAAGCTTTAGCTTTAAAGAAAGATATAAGAAATGCAGCAGATGCTGAAGAAAGAAGATTAGTTGAAGAACAAAGAAATTCTGAAGCTGAAGAAATAAAAGCTGTAGAAGAAAATAGAAACCAATTAATAAACTATTTAAAAGAAAATGAAAGATTCTTTGGTGGTAAGGTTTCAAGAAAAGAAAGAGAAGACATTTTTAAATATGTTACTTCTGGAGGATTTGATAATGATATGAATGCATCTCACGCCAATGTTGCACAGATGGCATTTTTATGGAAGAATCACAAGAAGATATTTAAGATGATTTCTAATGATGGTTTCGAGAAAGGAAAAAGTTCAGTTCTTGATAACATAACTTCTCCCGATTTAGGTAGAAGAGCTGGAGCTAGGAAGGCGCCAAAGCCGTCAGGTTTTGACCCTGCTCAGTTTATGGCTAAATAGATTGACTATGCAAAAGGGGTCAATCAGAGTAAACAAAGATAAGAGCAAAGCTCAAGATTGGATTACTTAATTTCCTTTATTAAAAAAAGTTTTAATATTTTAAATTAAGAGTAAGATGAAAATTACAACAGGTACATATTCGTCAGATAACCAAGAGTCTAACTCGGTTGTTGCGAATTTGATTAAGTATCCAGAGATTGCAAAGACATTGATTGATTTGTATCCTCGATACACATTAACATACTTGCTAGAAAAAGCAGGTAGAGGCGCGAGAGAAAAAGTTTTAGGTAACAATTCTTTCGAATGGAAAGTAATGGGTCGTTATAGTCGCCCAGCTACTTTAAAAACTGCACGAACTAATGCTACTGCAACTGCTGTAGGTTCTACAACGGCTAACGGTGAGTTTATCTTTGAAGATACAACAGCAGAGCCATGTGCACTACAAGTAAATGATAAAGTACGTTTCCCTGATGGAAAGCGTGCGATTGTTAAAGCTGTAGATAAAACTACAAATAGTGGACAAGCAGACGTAGATTTCGTTATGTTAGATGCTATAGGAGGTACTGAGGATTATGCAGTAAATGATGTATTCGGTGTTATCGGTACAGCATTTGGTGAAGGTTCTTTAGGTTCTGCAGTAGGACAAAACTTAGTGTATCCAGATACATATAAGAACTGGTTAACTACACACAGACGTAAGTCAGTTATTACAGGTTCTGCTTTAACAGATGTAACTTGGATTGAAAATAACGGACACCGTTTATGGTACTTCACTGCTGAAGATATTAAAGAAAAGCAGTTTATGTATGAAATGGAATTACAAAGATGGTATGGTAAAGCTTCATATGCTGCTTCTTCAGCAGATGATTTCCCTGGTGATAATGGTGATACATTAGTAAATGATGCAGCATTAGGTGGAGAAATTGTTACTGGTGATGGTATATTAGAGCAAATTGATGCAGTTAATCAAGCTACTTATACAGGTGGTGGTTTAACTGAGGAAATTATTACTGAGTTTATTGCTAAGTTAGCATTAAGTTCTCAAATGCCAGAAGGTAATGAGTATGTAGTATTTACAGGTATGGAAGGTAAGATTGCATTCCACCAAGCTATGAAAAACTTAATTGTTGCTAGCGGTGCTGGTGGTGCTACTATCTTTGATTCTCAAGCTGGTCGTGATATTGAGTTAGGTGGTAACTTTACTACTTACTATGCATTAGGAAACAAAATTACTTTGGCTTACTGCCCAGTATTTGATGACCCTAACGTACACTCAGCGACAGTATCTGATACTGATTCATTTAGCGCAGCTAGAAAGAAAGAATCAGGTAAGATGGTATTTATGGACTTTGGAACTACTTCAGGTGTTTCAAATGTTGAATTAATTGCTAAAGGTGCTGAAGGCATTAACAGAAACTATATCAAGAAATATGTTCCTGGAATGGTTAATCCATTTGATGCAGGTTCAATGATGGCAGCTTCTGGAGATGATAACTTCGAATGTCACTTATTATCAGAGTCAGGAATTATTGTAAGAAATCCACTTTCTTGCGGTATCTTGTCTGCTGTATAATTAATAATTATTAGAGGAGGGGTTAATACCCTTCCTCTTTTTTAATATGGGGAAAACAATATATAAACTAATAGATGGCAAACTTGTAGATGTTAATGACATACCACAAGAGCCAGATACAAAAAAACATTTTAGGTCTGCATATATGAGTGTACCTAAATTAAAATGGGGTAAACCCAAGGGAGCATCCAACCCAAGAATCCAAGCTAATAGCAAAGGACAATTAAAATGGACTAAAGGGAGTAATAACAAATAAATTTTCAATATGCCACACTTTGTAACAATAACGGCTAAAAAACCTAAGAAGATGGGATTTTTATCTTTTTCTTCTTATAATAATCGAAATGGTATTCGACAAGAATTAGTAGACAACAATGGACTTGTAATGAGAGAGTTTACTATGGAACGACCTGTTTTAACATTAAACTTAGATAATGATTTTCATGTAAGATTATATGAATTTATTAAAGACCATCCATTAACACATCAAGGACTTGTTAAGGTTGAAGACCAAACAGAAAAAGAAATGTTAGTAGCAGAACAAGCTATTAACTCTGCAGATGCTGTAATTATTGCAGCTAAAATGAATACAAAAGAATATCGTGATTTTGCTAAACTTGCAGGGTTTGGACAAACATCTAATGATGAAGTTTTAAAATCTAAAGTTATTAAAATGGCTTATGATAATCCAACTAAATTTTTAGGTATATATCATGATGATGATAAGGAAATGAGAACATTTTTACATGATGCTATATCAAGTAAAATATTTCAATTTAGTAATGGTACCTGGAAATATGGTAACATTAATGTAGGATTGACTAAGGACTCAATTATTGTATGGCTTAAAGATAATATAGATGTTTATGCACTTTTAAAGAATGAAATGCGTAAGCCTAAAAAAATTAAAGCTACAAATAAAATGAAGCCTGTAAAAATAAAAGAGATAGATGACTAATACTGTTGCCTTAGAAACTATAAGATTATTATTAGATAAAGCAGATGCTCCGTATTTTACAGATGCAGAGATACAAACTTTTATTGAACTTGCAACACATGACTTTGTAGAACAAAATTATTTAAGATTTGAAACTAATCAAGAGTCAAGAGATAATCTAAGAACATTAGTTGTAGAAGATACAACTTCTATAACTAGTGACACAGTAGCATATCCTGCTGATTTTAGATATTTTTTATCAGCAAATGTTACAATTAACAATATACCTTATAGTTTAAAGTTTTATCAAATAGATGATGTAGATGCTACTATAAATGACCCATTCAATAGAGCATCAGCTACTAATCCTATATTGGTAAGTCAAGGCAATACTCTTAGAATTATAGGTGCTGTACCAGCATCAGGTGTTTTAAGATATTTAAAAAATCCTACGATGGATACAACTGCAGGTAATCAGATAAATGATTTACCTCAACACACACATTTTGAAACAGTAAATATAGCAGCAAGAAAGATGCTTGCTAATATAGATGCTTCTAAACAATTCTATGCTGCTCAAGCTGGGGAGACAGCAGCACAGAACAGGTAATATTGCTCCCCTGCAATCACGTGGAATGGGCTCGAGTAATTATTTAATTACGACGGCCCATTTTGCTTATAATTATATTATTTTTGTAGTATGGCTACATTAAACGAAATAGCGTACAATATTAAAAACATTGCAACCAATGGTAGAGCTTCTGATGATTTTGATATATCATTATCACAAATCAAGCTGTGGGTTATTTATCATAGAAATAAAATATTGCTTGAGATTACTAACAACGGTAGGTTTATACCTTTACAAGTAGAACAAGATTTGGGTACAGTACCTGTAGTTAAAGTTGATATAGCAGATGCTCCAGGAGTAATTTATGGTGAGAATGTATATAAAGTTAATTACTTAAACTATAGTCGAGATGGTTTTTTACCACAATTTTTAAAGTTTAATAATAAAAGAGGAGTAACTTTTGTAGGTCTTGTAGATAAAGTTACACCTATACCATTAATAGATGAACATAATCTTTATTTAGGAAAGTATAATAGATTTGGTAAAAATCATAGAAGAGCATACTTTATAGATAAAGAACTATATTTAGTTTTACCATTAGATAATGAAATGTCTTATGTAAATATTAGAGGTATATTAGAAGACCCTAGAGATGGAGATAAAATTAATGGAACAAGTACAACTTTACCATTAATTAGATTTGATGATGAAACTACACCATTTCCATTTCCAGATGAACATTTACCAGTATTGGTAGATAGAGTATTGAAATCAGAGTTGGCTTATACATTAAGAACACCTCAAGATAACTTTAATAACGGAGTAGAAGATTTCTCTGTAGCAGGAAAGAAAGTTGGTAAGTAAGACGTATAAACATAAATATATCGCAATAGATGAGATATATGAGCAGTTGGGGGACAATATAGACATTAGTCTAAAAGAGTATAAAAAGCTCTTAAAATCATTCTATAATGCTTTTACACAAGAAGTAGTGTATAGCAGAGAAGTTGTACATTTACCTAATAATATGGGTTATTGCTACATAAAAAAGAATGAACATAAAAGACCTTTTCACATTAGAGTTGATTGGGCAGAAACAAAAAAGCAGGGAGAGTTGGTAAAGTATAAAGTTCCTATACTTGATGACTATTACTATAAATTAATGTGGCATCGTAAAGGAACTATGGGTAAGTGTAAGATTATGCCTTTAACATTATTGAAAGATAGTATAAAGGATTTTACTAAAGAAAACGACTTTTAATTATGTCACATAAAGGAAAAACAAGCATATATACAGTGGCTGCTGCAGTAGCTCGTAATTTAGGTTTGCGAGATACTAACAATCATATTATAAATTTTATTGAATGGGCATTTGAAGCTGAAATCAAAATAGGTTCAAAAGATACATTTTCTGAAATTACAGTAGAGCTAGAAGTAAAAAATAAAAAAGTTAAACTCCCTTGTGATTTCTATAAACTAATTGATTTGAAAGCGGGTGATACTTTCTATTTACCTACAAATCATACATTCAGAAGTGATAAAGATTCTGGTGGTAGGTCACAAAGATATTATGTTGATGATGAATTTATTCATTTTTCTGGTGATGTAGATAAAATAAAAATATCTTATTTAGGAATACAAACAGATGATGAAGGTTTTCCATTAATAGAAACTTCACATGTAGATGCTGTATCAGCCTATATTATGTGGAGACACAAAGCTATAGATTATTATAATCAAAAACTACCTCAGTATATATTTAGAGACTTAGAGAAAAGATGGTATTGGTTATGTGGACAAGCAAGAGGTAATGATAATATGCCTTCACAGCACGAAATGGAAGCTGTTGCTAGAATGTGGAATACATTAGTTCCTGTAATAACTAATAATGGATTTAAGAATTTATAATGAGCAATACAAGAAAATCTAAACCAGAAACATTCAATAAAGGTATTGTTACTGATGTTACTGAGCAATTACAACCTGCAGGAAGTTATAGGGATGCTACAAATATTCGTATAACTAGTTTAGATGGTAAACATTTTGCAGCACAAAATATAAATGGTACTAGTATAAAGGTAACATTAAATGCTATTCCAGGTAAAGAGTTATTTGTTTTTAGACCTAAAACAGATTTTACTCCTGGTGAAACATATTTGGTAGATGATATATCTGGAACAGGTGCTACGCTAGGAGTTTATTTAGGTTTGCCTGGTTCATCTAGTGCTGCAGCAGTTGCTGTTGATAATCCTGCTATACAATTTGTAATGAATAGTGTTTTAGATTTATATACAGCAATAGCTAATGCATTTAACTCTGTTGCAGCTATAACACAACATATTACATTTCAGGCAACTCAAGATGGTTTATCATACACATTATCACAAAGCTCGATAAATGCAGGATATGTATTACAAAGAATCATTATAGGTGAATTAGGAACTGCAACAGACCCTGATGAATTAGGGAATGAAACTGATACTAATAGTTTTAGTGCTGGTATGTGGCTAGAGCAATCTTCTATATATCCTTTTACAGATAGATTTGTAGTAGTGGGACATTATTCATTTGTTAATGAATTGTATTTATATACACAAGATAAGATACCTGGTCAGACACAATTTGGTCATATACATAAATTAGTCTTTGATGTTAGTGGAGAACTTATATCACAAGAAGTAATCTATGGAAATGCATTAACTTTTCAAGATACACATAAATTAATTGTTAGAGGTATAATAGAAAATAATTGTGTACAAAGATTAGTATGGACTGATAATTTAAATCCATTAAGAACAATAAATGTATTAGATGATAATTTATCTGCTTTGTCTTTGGAGTCTTTATCTGCTACACCACAATACCAATTAAGTCATCCTATTGTTACTAATGTATCTGCAGGTTCTTTACCTACAGGTATGTATGAATATGGATACAAATTACTTTCTGCAGGAGGAGGTGATACAAGTGTATCTACACTAAGTAATCTTGTTCCTGTTGGTTTAGGAGATTTTGATGGCAATACATTTGATATGATAGGTGATATTGCTATTGGTGTAGATAATTCTGGGAAAAGTTTAGAAATAAAAATAAAAGGATTAGATACTAATTTTGATACTATAAAACTTTATGTAATTTATTATGCAAATAATTTAGCAGGAGCTGGACAGTTATTTGAAGTTACAGAAGAAACATTTTCAGGTGATGAATTTACTTATGTACATTCAGAATTAGATTTATCAAGTCCTTTAATATTAGAAGAATTTACAGTACAAAATAATACTTGGAGATTCTGTAAAGCTATAGAGGTTAAGGATAATATATTATTTGCAGCTAATCTTAGAAGTTTACCTGAAACATTTACATTTGATGCTCAAATAAAAAGATACAAAGGTATAAGTTCAGCTACAACCTCAGACCCTAAATTACAAGCTATATCTGCTCGAACGGATAATGCTGCTGCATCAAGTGGTTTTATAACTAATGATTCTTCATTCGAAAATTCTATACATAGATATTGGCAATTACCTATTAAAGATTCTAAAGATAGCTCTAAGTTTAGAAGAATTTTAGGTGGACATACAGATGATTTTGATAATTCTGATAATGGTATTAGAGTATCGTTTCACATGGAAGATAGGATAGCTGGAAATAAAGGTAGTTTTAATAGCGCAAGTACTAATTCAGGGCCAATAACTGAATCTATAATTGGACAAACCCCTAATCCATTTTTAAATGAATATCCTATAAGTGTAGGTAATGCACAAGCTCACGCTAATCCATTATATACAAGTGTTAAAAGAGGATACCAAAGAGGAGAAATATATAGATTTGCTATAGTCTTCTATGATAGAATGGGTAATCCTGGATTTGCTAGATATATAGGAGATATACAGATGCCTAATCACGAAGATGATTATTGGAGATTTTCTAGGTCTAATACAAAAACTGCAGGTTCATCAGGAACATTAACTTGTGAAATAGATGCTAATTGTCCTGACTACAGATTAAGTTATGTAGAAGGATTTTGGGGGCCTGCTCAAGTAGATAAAATATATAATGGTGTATATACTGATTCTAGTAATCCTGTAGCAGGAGGTTATTTACCAAAAGGTTTTAAAGGTGGAACTTTAGGTGAAGCTGAGTATGTACATAGACTTACAGATTTATATATAAGGTTTGAGGTAAAATTATCTAATGCTGTTAAAGAATCTATATCTGGATTTAAAATAGTTAGAGCAGAAAGAACAGATGGTGATAGAACAGTCATAACACAAGGAATGTTAAATCCTATGGGTATAGCTGGAGGTAATGATAATTTATCACAAAGATTTATTCCAGGAAATATTGGGCCTTTTATTACAGAAGTCGAAGCTGAAAAACATTCTTTTGCTAATAAATATCAATTTGATACTGCAGGAGACTGGTCAGATGATGGTGCTGATTTTACTCCTACAATAATTAATCATGATTATAATGGTATTTATTCATTTAGATTAATGCCTATAAATTTTGGTGTAAGAAAAAATGTACCAGAAAGAAGTGAACTTTATTCAGCAAAATTAGGTTTTGCGTATTTTGCAGGTGCAGGACTTGGAGCAAGAGGGTTAAGTACTTCTTATACTGGGCCAACAAATGTAAATTCAGGTTTTCAGTATAAAAACGGTGCAACAACTCCTTTAACTGAAACTTTTAATGAAAATAATGAGTTTATTAGTTTTAGATATATAGATGCTTCTAATACTTATAAATTTGGATGGCCTGCAAATTCTAAAGCTACACATCCAAATTATTTTACATTTGACTCTTTAGATGTTATGGGTGGAATGATACCATATCAAAGAAAGTCAGGTGATAAATTAAAAATAGTAAGTGTATTATCACAATTTTCTCAACTTAGAAAAGACCACGGTTTAAGTTGGAGAACGCCTTCAGGAGCTACATTTAATGCATACAATTATAATCCTGGTATAGTTCAAAATAATTTACCATATAACCAAACAAGTACTCCTCAACATAATTTACAGTTTATATCAGAAGCAGGTCATATAGGTCAAAACGATTTTGTACAAAATGCAGCTCTGCCAGAAACAGCTCAATTTACTAATGAGAAAATTTTAACTGAATTAGGTAACTCTGGAAGAAGAAGAGAGCATTCATTTGTAGAGTGGTATGTAGAAGACACAGGGTTATATAATAAAAGAGCTTATGAAAATCAATTTAGCAATTTAGTTAATCATGACAGCCAAGGTGTATTAGATAATAATTTTGATATATTAGATTCTGAAGATATAGGTTTTGGTGAAGTAAAAAATTCATTTATGGGTTTTGTAGGTGCAGGTATGGTAAACAGAGGTGCACATGATATGACTTTTACTTCTTGGCGTTCTCCAGAAAAAGTATATACTCTTTCTAATCCAGGCTCAATAAATAATGCTTCAACTTTTTCTTTTAATGCTACTTCTAGTAATGGCGTAATGGGTGAGTCTGGATTTTTAAAACATATTGTACCTATATCTCTTACAAAAAAAGATAGAAATTCTGAAGCAGATGGCCATTATCTTCCTAATAGTCATTATACTTCAAGTTATGATATATGTAATCCAACTCTAGGTTTAAGAATAGACGGTTCAATATTAGGTATAAATTTACTACCAGAATTTTATTTAGCTGGTGATGGTTTAGTTGGACAAAATGTAAGCTTACCTAGTTTGGTAAGTATAGATGGTAAAAGAGTTTTAGATTATAGATTTGATGATGCAAGTATAAAACCTATAGCGCATAAACATGCATATACAAGAGAATCAAAATCTTTATTCTTTTTCCCATATAGATATTTATGCAATATAGTTAGAGATTTACCAAATCAATATGGTGGTAATTCTGATAGTGCAATAGCTTCTACTAGATATATTAGTACAGGACATTTTACTGCAGTAACACAAGATGCTAATAGTTATGCTGCTGATGTTTCAGGGGGAGATACTTTTGTAAATATATTTGCTTATAATAAATATAAAGGTATGGGAGCGGATACGGAAACAGAAAATAATGGAACACAGCTTGGCTCTGGTTCAGTTTCTATTCCTATAGAATCTAAAATAAATTTTGACTATACTCATCACGAACATTTTAAAAGAGGCGATTATTTATTGCCTACTGGCGCTGTTAATGGTTTAAATGCTCCAGCATTAAGCAAAAATTATGATGGTGTAGATAAAATAGATTATTTTAAAGTATACTCACAAGAATCTACTACAGTAGGATTTTTATCTGATAATAGTGCATTTGATTGTGTTATAACTA
>TARA_R100000426_G_scaffold87348_2_pt1 | contig 19677 bp, 21 predicted proteins | sample TARA_R100000426 | Tara Oceans TARA_R100000426 (sample SAMEA2620421) | marine metagenome | biome: marine biome (ENVO:00000447); feature: surface water layer (ENVO:00002042); material: "saline water (ENVO:00002010), including plankton (ENVO:xxxxxxxx)" | depth 5 m
TCATGCTCAACATTATTAAATATTTGTGATATTTTTTTTGGTGAACCTGTTGCTTTGGTTATTCTATCTCCAATTAAATGCTCATTTATTTTACTAATTTTTTCTTCGATTTTTATATCTTGATGAACAATATCAGGAATCTTTTTTGCTAACTGTAATAGCTTTCTGTTTGCTGTCGCATCTTGCATAAGAGAAACCCAATACGAGATGTCATCAATAATGATGCCTTCAGCGGTAGCTAATCTGACCTTTTCAAACATTTCTTTATTGAGATGGTCCTGTAAAGAAACAATATCTATGCCTTGTTTCTCAACCATAATTTCGTAAGTCTTTTGGAATGCAAGAACTGTAAAATCAGACGGCTGTAATCCTCTGTCTTGTGCTTGTATAAAAAACTTATTGTCTAAAATCATGGCACCAATTACGTTGCTTTCTAATTCTAAGTTTGCATTTTCTTTTATGTATAAAGACTTCATCCGTATCTCCTTTCAATGATTGCTTCAAATTGATTTATACCCAGCATAGTCATAAGGCTTGGCTTTTTATCCCAATAAGACCTAATCCATTTTTTATGACCTTCTGAGTTGGCTATTTCAAAATATTTATTCCAAAATTCTTTTGTGTTCAAATTTATTTTCTCCCCCGTTTTGGGCGAGACCAAACCTTTTCTAGCTAATTCTCTTAACTCTTTGTATCTCGGCTGTGCCTTGAATGAGTTGGCACTGTGTTGATAAAAACTTTTGTCGCATTTTTCTTTGAAGATAGAATTAATCTCATCCAAATCTAATATATATATTTCTTTAGTATATGTTTTAGTATTGTAGCCACCTCCCGACCCACCTAGGTTTTCTCCCGACCCACCTAAGATTTTATAAAGATTGCTAGTGTATTCAGCTTTGTCATTCACTCTATGTTCCCAATCTATAAATCCTTGAGCTCTGAGTTTTTTGAGATTGTCTTTTATCGCAGACAGAGATAGCCCCGTTAGTTCAGTAAGTCTTTTATGTGAAGGATATGATTCTCCATATTCGTCAGAATAATTAGCAAGGACTATTAAGATTAATTTTTGTGTAGGATTTACTTGAGCAGTTAAGACTTTAGTTATGTATTCAAGTGACATGTAGACCTCTGAAATGAACTTTGCCACAGCAAAAAAAAATAGTAAAGAATTATTTGAAATCAAACTAATTTTCTGTATCATTGTGTTTTACGGAGGTCTAAATGAGTAAAACAAAAATCTATGAAGCCCTTCAAAATGTACAAGAATATGTACACAAAGAAGGAATAAAAAAAGAAGGTCATAATAGTTTTAATAATTACGACTACAGAACTATTGACCAAGTAATTGAGTCATTTTCAAAACCACTCAGGCAAAATAAAATATTAACCGCTATCCAGCCTAATTTAGAAATTAGTACAAAAGTTTTTGATGGCGGGGTGACTATGACAAAAATATCTGGCACGTTGAGGTTTGTGTCATGTGAAGATGGAAGCTATGTTGATGTGATGTATGCTGGTCAATCAAAATCTAAACAAGGAAAAGATTTAGAAGCCGCAAAAAGTTTTGCTTTTAAAACATCTTTGCTCTCGACATTTTGTGTGCCTTTTTCTGAGGGAGAACCAGAAGAAGAATACAATGAATCAGAAAATAAATCAGCTGCTCCAAAAGAAGAATCAAACGAATTTGTGCCAGAAAGAAGTTCTGGAGATGCTTTTCTTGCAGCAATAGAACAAGCAGATGAAAGCGAGTACAAATCTACTATAGAAAATTACACCAAAGCAGCTACTTTATCTGGAGATGAAGAAACTTTAAAAGTAATTAAAAATAAAGTTGAAGAATTAAAATCTAAAAATAAAAAAACGGAGAATGCTAAATGATAAAAACTGATTACACATTAAAAAAACATATATCAGCTTACTCAATATTAAAATATGGTCATGATAATTGGTCATATTTTGAAGAGTTACCGACAAGAATAAAATTAATTCACAAAGAACACGGAATTTTAGAAGACGGAATATTTTTCTGGAATGAAGGCGGAATTTATTATGAATATTCAGACGAACAAATACGCAAAATAGTAGAAAATTTCAAGAACGCTTTTGATGTGCAGGAGGAAGAATGTCTGACATAGTACAAGGCTCACAGGCTTGGCACGACCAAAGGACCAACAGAATTACAGGGACTAGGTTTGCAGGAGCAGTCAAAGAGCATATCTGGCTCAAAGGAGACCAATGGGATGCAATGGGTAGAGATATGTATAGAGAATGGAAGAAGCTTCCACAAGACCCGTTTGACCAAAGAGCACTTTATGCAATAGCTATGGGTAAAGAAAATGAACCAAAGGCTTTGAAAACATTAGAGAAGTTAGGCTATCAAATAGTGCAGCCATCTTTTGTTGTGCATCCTGAATATGATTGGATGGGTATGTCTCCAGATGGTGTGCTTGTAAAAGGCAGGAACGGCAAAACGTCTGCAGTTGAAGTTAAATGTCCACAAACAAAACCATGTACAAATGTTCGTGAGGAAAAAAGAAACTATTGGCATCAAATGCAGCTTGGCATGGAGTGCATGGACCTAGATGAGATGTTGTTTTTTCAATGGTATAGCGATACAGAATACCATCAAGAATGGGTAGAGAGAGAACCACAGTGGGCGAAGACGTACATACCCAAAGCAAAAGAATTTATAGATTGGTATCACAAAGCATGTCAGGACCCTAAATATATTTCATCTTGGTCTGCAGATAGAGACGGAGTTGGTATTCAGTATAAGGAAGTAGAAAATACAGAAAAGACTGAAGAGTTGGCAGAGATACAAATTGCTTTGGCAGAAATATCTACAAAGAAAGACGAATTAGAAAAAAGAAAAAAAGAACTAGCAAAAGAGCTGGTTGCAGAAAATAAAGGTTCCTTTGAAACATTAACTAAAAATGGAAAGGTTAGATGCCACATGACACAAGCCAAAGGCAGGGTCAATTATTCTAATCTTGTTAAGGAGGAAAACATACCCTTTGAAGTTATTGAAAAATATAGACAAGAAGGGGACACAAGAATCTATACAAAACTAATAGAGGAGTAAAAATGGCAGTAGAAATGCAAGATACTCAAAAGAGTACAAACAAAGTTGTTCTTTCAAGGATTTCTGAGAAAGATTACAACGCATTAAAGGACCTTACTGAAACTATGGACCATGAGTTTTATGCAAGAAGTATATCTTCTTGTTTAAAAGCAATCATTGGAAGATATGTTCAGGCAGAGGAAAACAAGAAACTTTAGACATAAGAGGTAAAAAATGACTAAAACTTTCGACAACACAAATAGGGGCTCTGTATGGGGCAATAAGGATAAAAAGAATGAAAATTCTGCAACACATCAAGGCAGGGCTAACATTACTTTATCTACAACTAATTTAGATAATGACCCTAAAGGTTACAACACTGTTGATAACATAGAAAAATATTTAATTAGAAATGGAAGTGGTGATATTACAGGCATCAAAGTAGATGTGTTTGTAAACGCTTGGACCAGAAAAGCAGGTGCTAGTGAAAAAGCACCAGCAATGAGTTTTTCTTTTAGCCCTATTAAACAACAACAAACAGAGCAAAAAGAAATGGCGGTAGAAGAGTTTGGAGACACTGATATTCCGTTTTAATTCTTTTAATTACAAAAGATATACAAAACACCATTTTTTCTATAAAATTAGCCCAGAAAGATTAATTCTTTCTCATTTGTAAGATGGAAACTAACTCAGAAAAGAGTCTTGCAAATTCAGCAAGGCTCTCATCAATACAAGGGGAAGCTAGTTTGTCTGGCTCTCCTTGCAGGGGAGTATGCACTACAACTTATGGAGACTTTAGGTGTAAAAGTTGTGGAAGAGAGCAGGAAGATATTACAAATTGGAATACTTACTCATCCTTAAAAAGAAAACTAATCAATCTAAAAAATGCAGGTCAAGGCTTTAAAATAAGGCAGCTTGAATCTCAAGAATATAGATGGAAGCAACTTTCAAAAATTTCTAAAATAGATAATCTCACTGTCAGAGATATGCTTTTGACTGTAATAAATGCTGCTACATTTCAATCTGAAGTCACATCTTCTGATTTAAAGTGTATTGAAATTGCAAAAAAAATAACTTCTTCTGACCACGCTTTCAACGAAGTCTCAGTGAAGTCTTTGTTATCTGAGGATGACTACAAGGAACTACAAAAAAAATAGTCAAGAAGCTTTTTATAGCGACTTAATTATTGGCAAAAACATTGAACAAAAAGTTCTTTCTTCAATACAAAAAAAATATCCATCAGCTGTTTTAATACCTAGAAAATTTTCAAAGTATGATATTTTTGTGCCAGAGGTAGATAAAAAAATTGAAGTTAAGTTTGATTATAAATCACAAGAAACAGGCAACATTTTAATAGAGTTGTTTATGTTTAAAAAACCATCAGCACTGTTAGCGACTGAAGCAGATTATTGGGCTATAGATACAGGCAAAGAAATAATGTGGACCACACCAAAAAAAATACTTGAATGTATTTTAATTAACAATATAAAGTCACAAAAAATTACAGGGGATGGAGATACACAAGCCAAGATAGCTTGTTTGATTCCTATAAAATTATTTAAGAAATACACTGTAAATACATTTTAATCAAAAGATTTCACACAATTGTCACAAAACTATTTGGAATTATTTGTAATTGTGTGATACACTTACAACTTAAACAACAATTCATATAGGAGAAAATATGAAAAATAAAAAACAAGTAATAGATTATGGAATGTCTGCAGAAATGCTAGATAACGTAGTTTATTATTCAGGTCCAAACTATAAATTCACTTTGACTAATGAAAGTTTTCACAATTACAAAACTTTAGTAGTTGCTCAAAAACATTTAAATATTATAGAAAATAATACAGGTTTATCTGAGCAAGAATTGAAAAAACAAATTATTGAAGAATGGTTTTCTGCAGAAAACGAATCAGTTCGAGAAGCTAACAATAAAAAAAGGAGAAAACAATGAAATTATATTTAGTTGAAGATATAAATCATGAGCAAACCACATGGTTTGAATCTAAAAGAGAAGCAAAAGCATTTTTTAAATCTCAAGATGAAGGACACTTAACATTCAAAGAATTTGATTTTCCTGTGACAAAAGAAGGAATAATGTCTGCTATTTATCATAGCAGCAACAGTGCTGGAAATACTTTGGAAGTAGTCAAAAAAAATGATTTTAATTGAAGATAAGGGTACCTCCAAAAATCGGTGCTTTCCCTCTGGTGTCGTATCTAGGCAAATGTGTGTGATACCTGTACTCTTACACCACGAAACATTAGTGGTACATATATGTGGGTTAATTTGCCACAGAGGGAGCTCTAATTAAATGCTTGTGTCATTTGTAATCGTGTGATACTCTTAACACATAAACCATTAAATAACATATTAAGGAGAAAAAATGGAATATAGCAACTTCAAAATACAAATCCAATTACCTGACGGGTCCAAGCAATTAGTTTGGGAGCAAACTGTAGAAGGAGATATTGAAATAAATAAAGAGATGGATGCTTATGTCAAAGAGCTGGAAGCAGACGGACATAAAGTAGTTTATGCAAAGAGGGCAGTCTTTGGCAGCAAGAGTCTCTTCAATGACTTTAAAGAAAACAAACCTGAAAACTTTGTTGGCAGAATATATAAGAATAAAATTGTTAGGTTGAAATAATGGAATTAATTATTTATCAGAACGGAAAAATTACAGGTATTAAATATATTTGTGATGAATGCTCAGAACAAGTAAAAGAAGATGAAGGTCTTTGGTCTGTAAAAGAAAGTCAAATTTGTACTGAGTGTTTTAAAGAAAAACAAAGAGAAGAGAGAAAGAAAAATGGAAGATAATTCTAAGATATACAAATTACCAGAAAGCAGCTGGAGAAAAATACTACAGCACAGACATTTGTCAGAAAGATTTGTGGCTTTAAAAGAAGCAGAGATTGCAGCAAAAAATCCAGAGTTTAAAAAAATGTGGAATGAAAAACTTAAACAACTTCTTAATAAAGATGACGAAGGTATGATGCAATGAGGGGTAATAGATTAAGAAACAAGCAACAACTTTCAAGTGGGTTTTATCATGCTCATGACGTTCTTAACTTAAATTTTGATAGAAGTTCTATAAGTCAAGGAGAACAAATAAGAAAAAAATACAATAAAAACTATGCTGATTTAATAAATTTAAATATGCTTGGCAATATGGCGGGTCTGAAACAAACAGGACCCGATTATGTATTTGATGATTCTTTAGAAAAGTTTATTAGCGTTTGTGGAGATGAATATGATAAATGGCTTAAATCAACAAAGTTTTCTTATAATATGACTACTTTGCTGGATGTAATGCCAAACAATACTACAGTCAATAAATTTTTTGAAGACTTAGTAATTAGAGTTCCGTCTGAACAATGTTTGATTATTAAAGAACATCCTTTTTTCACAACTATCTTAGCAATAGAAGAATATTCCAAAGCAGAAAAACATAATTACATAAGAGATACTTTAGTGAAAAAAGCACAGGTTCCTAAAGAAGCTCTCAAGAGTTTTGACCAAATGACAAATTTTGAATTTGATTCTTGGTTAAAATGCACAGTCACTTTTTCTTATTGTTTAGAAGATGAAATTAAAAAAGATATTTTGAATGATAGCCTAGAGGAAGAAGTTAAAAAAGTATTGACAGGAAGGAGGTCTTTTTTTCTTCCCCAAGAATTTTGGGTTCCAATTGGTAATCAAGTCAAAGTTAGTATGCTCGAAACGGGTCTTATTTTTCCTATACCTTTGATTCCTAATGACCCGTTTTGTGCTTGGGAAAAAAACTTACCAAATATAATTACACATTTATATACACCACATAGAGTTACAGAGCATGGACATCAAAGTATTTACAAAGATGAATATGTAGAGGAAGCAAGAAAAGAAAGAAATGAAAGAATCAAAACTTTTACAGATGTTGATTTTGCAATATCAAGAGCTTCACCATTTGTAAGCACATTGGAACATGTTTTAAATACCGTTATTGGTATTGGTATTTTATTTAATCCTGATTTTAAAGATGCTTGTGTAAGTTGCAAAAGACAAGGGTTTGTACAGCCAAGCACTAAAGTTTTTAACAAAAAAAATCCATACAAAAATAGACCATCACAAAAACCAAAATTTGAACATTACATTGTTTCTTTGAATATACCAGACGAAGTTTCAAGCGAATCAAAATTACAAGGACATAAAAAAAGATTACATTTTAGAAGAGGGCATCTTATGAGGTCTACAGGCAAAAATGCTGTTAATGGTTTTGTTTGGAGAAAAGCTTGTTGGGTTGGTAACAAAGAAATAGGTGTAGTAACAAAAGACTATGTTGTAAACATAAATGATGAAGTAGGTGAATTAGAAACAGTATGAAAACTAAAATTAAACATGCAGGAAAATTATCCCAAAAGAGCTTGGATAATATAAGACATCAATTAAAAAAAAGGAGAAAAATAAATGAAGACTTGGAAAGAAGCACTTAAAGAATATTACAGATTTAAAAAGATGGGAAAGAATGATTTTTCATACAGAAAATATTTTGACCCATTGTTAGAAAATAAAGACTTAAATTCTTTGACTAGAGCTGACATTGCTGCCATAAGGTCTGGCATCAAGGGTAAATCAGGTACAGTCAATAGATATTTAAGTTTCTTCAGAGCAATACTTAATTTTGCTTATGAAGAGTTGGGGTGGTTAGATACCAAGCCTTTCGTGAAAAGTGTCGATAATTCTCCCAAAAAGTCACACTACTTTTCGCAAGAGGATATTGAAAAGCTTTATGTTCATCTCCCCGAGCATTTAAAAAAGCCTTTCATTTTCTCCTTATTGACAGGAGTAAGAATGTCTAACTGCCTCAATCTTAGATGGGAACAAATAGTAGAGGACCAAGTAGCTATAGAAGGTACAGAAACAAAAAACGGTAAAGTTTTATGTGTACCTTTAAACAAAAAATGCAAAGAGCTTTTAAGCAGCATTGACAGGAAAGGTCCCTATGTTTTTACCTATGCAGGTAGAAAAATAACCAGAGCATCTAATACAGGCTGGTATAAAGCATTAGATAAAGCTGGTTTGAAAGGTATGCGTTGGCATGATTTAAGGCACACATGGGCTTCACATCATGTACAAAATGGTACACCTTTACATACGTTACAGATTTTAGGAGGTTGGTCAGATTTTAATATCGTGACTAGATACGCACATTTGTCAAAAGATTATCTTAATGATGCTTGTGAGGTATCAAATAGTCTGGTATCTTGATGACTAGACCTTCGGCAGGGCAAGAGATTTTTTCATATTTTTCTCCCCTAAATAGGTTATGTTAATAGCTTGTCCTGCTTTCTAATCTTCTTCATCCTCTTCGGATTTTTTTGTTTTTAATTCTTTTTCCATCATTTTTTTAATTTCATTAAATTCTTGATTAAAATTCTTTTTCTTCACTAAAATATCTAGCTGTATTTGTTTTTTCTCAGCTTCTAATTCCATTTTTTCATCATAATCTTCAGCTGCCTGATAATCTAAATTTAACTGCCTTAATTCTTTATTTTTTTCTTTTATAAATTTAGTTGTTTCATCGTAAATTGAGACATACCCAGACTCTCTCATTTTTTTTCTTTCTTCTTCTGGACCTGTAAGTGTCAAATCTTCTAAACCAGAACCAATTCTTTTTCTAAATTCTTCTTCAGTTTCCGACATTTTTTCTTCATCTATGTCAGTGTCTGCAAATTCTCTCATTGCACCTTGAAATTTTAGTACCTCTTGCACATTTCTTTCATAGATTTCAGAATCTACATAATCTCTGGGTCCAGCCAACACCCTTCTCACTCCAAGAATATCTGTACTTGGCTGTGTAAAATCTGTTGTTAATTGTTTTCCAGCTTCATAAAATCTAAAAGCAGTTCTTCCTGTTCCACCTGTAACTTCTTCAATAAAATATTGTAATGTTCTTGGGTCTATATCAACTGCACCAGAATAAAATTGATTGCCTCCTGTTAAATCATTTATAAAACGAGTCATACCTTTAGTAAATTCAAAAGCTTTTTGTGATTGGTTATAACTCCTTGGCATAGTATCGCCAATCAGTGTTCTTACATCTTCGCTTGTTTTAATAGGGGAACCAAAATGGTCTTTATTTTGCATCCAATTTACTACAGGTTTTGCTACTGAAGGAGTAAAAGTAACTGTTGCAGTTTCCCCAAATGAGTCTCTATCAGAGAAAGTTAAAGGTGCATAATTATGTAGTAAAGACTCGGCTAAGTCTCTTGATGCTTCTTGAAAAGAAACATCATAATTATCTACAACTTTGCCTAAAGCATATTCTGTTGTAATTCTGCCTAAGTCATGGAACAGTGCATAGCCATAAGGCTTTGGAATACCCAAACCTATTGGTAACTTTCTTTCTCCTTTATCAGAAATTAAATAATATTTAGAGCCTGTTCCCCATTTATCAATCTGTACCTTACCCTCAGAAACATCTATATCTGGAAACATAAAAATAAATTTAGTTTGTTTTTCCCAATCAGGTATTTTTTTATACCAATTAACACCATCATCTTCGTCTTCTGCTCCATAAAGAATGTTCCACATAGTAGATAACGAACCTAACAAACCTAAAGCTGCTGTTGCTTTTACTTTTCTTGATGATTTTTCTTTTCCTATTAGACCTCTAAATACATTAACAGAACCCTGTATTGAAGCATTGAAAAACATGTAAAGTGCGTTTGCTGTAGGACCCATAGTTCCCATTCTGTTAAAGTTTATTGTAAGGTTTTTTGCCAAGACAGCTGCTTTTTCAAAATCTTTTGGAGTAGCCACATCAATCCCGCCAATCATTTCTATATATCCCTCAAAAGCAGTAAATCTAGCTGCATTCTCAACACCTGAATTAAATCTTTCTATGATTGCCAAAGAGTCATATAAAACTTTTTTAGGTTTTGCTTTGATTGAGCCAGAGTAAATATCCCTTAGAGTTTCAAATTCCTTTGTCATTTGCTCAACATTTTTTTGGTCAATATATCCTGTCTCTCCACCGTATTTTTTAAACAAAAGCATTTTTGCATTTTTTAAAATTAAATTTTCTGAAAGACCATACTTTTGTCCAAGTTCTTTTATTGTGTCAGTGTTTATTTCTACACCCTCTCTTTGCATTTCAGCCATCTCTTCTCTCATAGATTTATTTGCAAGAGTTTTATTTTTTTCAAATTTAATTAATAGGGCTGAGTTAGTTAAAATATTTTTAGATGTGAAATATTTTTTAGATATATCTAAACCTTTTGCTCTTCCGTTAGTTATTTCTTCTTCTGCTAATAAATTAAAATAAGCAGTTTGCACATCTCTTATGAAGTTATTAATCATAAAGGCTGGGTCTAAAGATGTATTCACCATTGATAAATATCTAGTAGCAAATCTCATTCCCTTCATAAAAGGATTTGTTATTGTGTTATCAAAATCATCAAAGCCTTGTGCTAATCTTTTGTCATAGATTTCTACATATTTTTGTACTCCGTCTTCTTTAAAGCCAACTCTACTTTTGCCTTTGGAGTCATCCCATGAAGCATCAACAGACTCTAACTGACCAGCCTCTTCAACAACAAGCCAAAATTGGTCATTAGGAAAAGCCCTTGATAAATCGGCTAAAGATTTAACTATTACATTCTTTTGGCTTTGCACTAATGCTGAGATAGTGTCTACGACAGATTGTTGTAAAGGTGAGTCAGCTAAAGATTCTCTACCTTTAGCTTTTCTTACCGTTGGACCAGAAACAGTCATTTGGGATTTAATTAAATTATTATTTGTGCTGAGTCTTTTTATTTCTCTTCCCGTTTTCGGGTCTATCAAAGTGTCTTCTGCAAAGCCTTTGAGAGGAACATAATAATTGTACCTTTCATTCCAATCTGAAATTCTTTCTTGTGTAATTAAGCCTGAGTCGTTATAGACTTTACGCATATATTCAATCATTGGTTTATGAAAGTCTTCATAAGCCTGTAAATATTTTTCACCTTTTTTATTTTTTGGTTTTGCAACTCCATTGCTGTATTCGATGCCATAACCTTCTAAGTTTTTAACTGCTTGTTCTGTGGTCATACCAGAACCACTCTCAGCTTTTTTCATTTTATTTTTTAAAGTAGTAAGCTTTCTTTTTATATTTGTTATATCTTGCTTTGCAGCATCAGGGTCAGCTTCTAATCTTTGTAATTCTGCTTCTGTTTCTGCTATATCTTCAGTAAACTTTGTAGGCAAATAAGCGTTTCTTTCTGGAGCATGAAGACTGTAAACAAAGTGATTATACTTAGTCTCATTTATCGCATTCAAAGTTAAAAATTTAAGCATAGGCTCATAAAAAACTTCTTGTAAGTCTCTAAGTAAATCTTTAACTCTACCTTGATAGATGTCTGTCTGTGTCGTGACCCTCCAATCTTTTGCATCAGGGTCTAATCCTAATTGATTTAATCTTTCAACAACACCTGCTTCACCAAACTGCTCAATCATGCTTTCTTCAAGAGTCCATTGTCTGCCAAATCTATTTGCAACTTTAATGTTAATAGCTTCTACAAGGTCTTTATAAAAACCTAGTTGGGGTATCGTGAATTCATCATTAGGGTCTGGTCCTTTTGGCGGAGGAGGAGGTCCTTCTGGGGGTTTCCTAACTTGTCCAGCTTCTATTGCATCGAGCAAAGCATTTTCTTTATTTATTTCATCTTGAGTTTTAGTTGGTTCCTTTGCATCTTTTCTTTTAGAACTAATTAATTTAGCTGGTTTGTCACCTTTTATATCAACTACATTTGAAGGGAAAAAGCCCCATCTTGTAAGTCCGCCATTGCCATCAAATCTTATATCTCCAGCTCTAATTTCATAAGTATGTAATTTAGATGGAGTTACATCTTGAGGTTGGAAAAGGCTATCCATAATATTTCTATTTCTTTCAGCGATTAAATCTACTGCACCTTTTTTTTCTATATCTTCTTCTCTTAATCTTTCTCTGTTTGCTTTATTTATTTGTTCTTGTGTAATTTTGGATTCTTCTACTTCAAACTCTGCATCTTCTTTAGTCAATGTAACCAAATCACCGTATCTTAATTCTGCAGTAGGAGCTGCTCGATAAACGGTCAAAATAGCATCAGGATTACCTTTTATTTCTAACAGCTTGTTTATTAACTGTCTTTCTTCTTGATACCTGCCGTCAAGAAAATATTTTAACTTTTCATAGTTTTCCCCTGCATCAAAAGAATAAACAGAATAGCCTTTTGTAGTAAATTCTTCTGTAGCTTCCTGATTTAAATCGTGTGCTGGGGGTCCGTATTGTGGGGGGACAAAATCTGCAGCATGACCCGAAGATTCATCTCTAGGAGTTAGAGTTTCAGACCCGACAGCTCTTGAACTTTGAGTGCTGCCTTGTTCGCCTGTAGTCGGTCTAAGTCGTTCTTCCTCTCTAGTTGTTGTAACTTGCCCGTCTCTTGTGTCTGTTGCATCTGTTCTATCATCTTCTCCCAATCGTTCACTTTCTTGTTGTTCTCTAAAGCTTCTGTTAGTGTTGAGGAAAGACTTGTTGAGTCTGTAGATTTCAAAATCTGGCTGGGAACTATCGTACCCAAAAGCAGTTCGTAATCCGCTACTAACTTCGTTAAAGGTGTTGAGACTGATTGCATTTTCTATATCTTCTATTAATTTTGTGGTTCTTGGTGCATTTGCCTTAAAGAACTCAGAATTAGTATATTTTAATGCAAATACTTGTGCAAACATTTCTGCAGCCAAAAACTCAGGAAAGTTATTTTGTTCTTCTGTTGTTTTCGGAACTCGCAAAGATGCCAAGCCAAAATTATTGTAGTAGCCTTCTACTTCATTTAGTGCAGTCTCCAATTCAGGTGTCATTGTAATATCACCTTCTTTTATTTGTTTCCTTACTGCAGCCACTCTAAAAGCGTTTTCAGCATGAACAAAAAGGCTGTGCATTGGATAAGATAACAAGCCCCCTGTTTTTTTATTTTTTAAACCAGCTTCAAATCTAGCTTCTCCTTCGGACATACTTCTGCCAAATGCCAAAGTATCTAACTGTATCTGTAAATTTGCGTTTCGATAAATATTATATATTTCGTTAAAAACTTCACCACCCGTTTTAAAAGAAAACTCTTCTAATTTTTGACCACTAGCTGCAAATCTTACGTTTTCTTTTTTAAAGTCAGGAAAAGCAAAAAGTGGGGAGTTAAATGCCAGAGATATTCCAGAGCCATCAGGGCGTTGATTGTAAGAAAAGTCAATGTGATGTGCTAACTCATGCAGCAAAGTACCCGTTGCATTGTAATTTAAAAAATTTTTATTTTGTTCTGTATTAAAATATTCTTCATCAAGTGTAATGTTTGCACTGCTATGGTAATACTCGCCTCTAAGAGACTCATCAATTTTGTTTTTAAGAATTTTTATTCCATTAACACCTGTAAAAGCTTTTTCAGGAACACCAAGAGAGAAAGCTATATTCAAAATTTCTGCCAATCTTAAATCTTCTGCTTCCGTTGGGCTTCTATATCTACCAACAACTTTAAGCTCCTGAAAGGTTAATGAAGGCTGAATATTTTTATCTTTTGCATATTCTGGCTCTGGTAACTCTAAATTGCCTCGAGATATTTCAATAATATTTTTTATGTCCTCTTCAGGTATGTTGTACAAATTTGTTTCTTTTAAATTTTGCATAAACACTTCAAAGCTTAATCCCTCCTCTTGTGTCGTTTCCGTTTCTTGCAACTCGCTAATTGTTATAAATCCTGCACCTTTTTCGCTTTGCTTAGTTAAAAGGTCATTAACAAAGTTTTCTTTGATAGTATTTAACTCTTCTTGAGAAGCTTCTATGACAGGTGAGTCTGCTTCGCTGAATTCAAAACTTTGCAAAGTTTTTATTGGTGCTTTATATTCTTCTGTGTCGGGAAACTCATCTCTTGTAATATCTCTGGATGCACTTACTGCTTGAGGTGTTGTCGTCTCTGCAGATGAAACAAAATTTATAAACTTATTTAATGTCTCTAAATCTTTTTGTAAATTTTCTTTCACATTGTCTTTTGCTGTGGTAATTCTTTCTTGAATGTTATCTGCAAAGTCTTTTACTTGTTGATTGAAAGATTCTGAGTCTAGTATTTCAGCTGGAGAAACACCCATAATATTTAAAACATTTTTATTAGTAAGTAAAAAATCTTCTATATCTAAACCCATGTCCTCTGATAAAGCTTCTGTATAAATTGAAGCAAGAAGTTTTTCTTCCTCTGACAGCTCAGTTATATTCTGGTCGTTTTTTAATAAGTTTTTAACAAGTTCAGAATCAACAAGAAAATCAGGAGGACCAAACTCAAAACTTTCTCTTGAAGGATTTAGAAGCTGTTCTATATTCGGGTTTTGTAAATCAATTGGTTCATTAGGTGTAAATTTTCCAAAGTTTTTACCTAATATTCCTTGTCTATTTACAAATTTAGCCAAATCTAAAAATGTGTCATCCATTGCATGAAAGTTAGATTCTACTTCCCTTGACATGGTATCGAGTTCTCTTGAAATCCTTCTAGCTAAATTTGGGTCCAATGAATTTAAAAATGATTTTATTTCTGGAGAATATGCAACAGCACCTTGAGTTGTAACGAGACCACCAGCACCAACAAGTGTCGCTATAGCTGTCATTTCGGCATTATCTCTTAATACATCAACCCAACTAGGTCCTTGATAGGTTGGGTCATCTTTTAGGTTCCAAGCTATATTTAGTTCATTTTTTACACCTCTAACAGCTTTGTTTGTTTCTTGTAAAAAAGTATTTAATTGTTCTCCGCCTAATTCTGTTCCTAAACTTGCAAAACCGTTCAAAACTACATTTTTTAATTTATCTTTGTTCATTTCTCTAAATGCGGTAAGACCTTTTGTCACATAAGGCAAAGGAAGCATTTCGGTACCAATTTCAAAAGCGGCAGACAAATTAGCAGCATCAACGGCTTCTCTATGTGTCAAACCACTTTGCATAGATTCTCTGTAAGTTGCAGAGCCTTCTAAAAAGCCAAAGGCAGGTAACATCCCATATACAAAACTTGGATTTCTAGTTGCTGCGGTTGCTATTAGTGCAGGAGCCATAAGTGCAAAAGACGTAACCCCTGAAGCAGCAGCGGAACCTTTTTTCCCTAAACCATGAGATTCATAAATGTCTTTAATATATTTTTCTCTTTCCTGTATTCTTGCTTCTAGCTTTTCATAACCCTGTAAAAAGTTTTCTGCAATTTCTGCTTTCTTTTCTATAGGAGTATTGTTCCAAGTTTCTTCTTGAAATCTTCTGTATTCATCTTTTTTAACATCTATTTCTAAATCAGAAAAAATAAAAGGATTTGGAGAAAAAAATTCTCTTGGCGGTTCAACTTCACCTATTGCAACTCCAAGATTTTCTGTCATTCTTCTTTGTCTATAAATATCTATTGCATTAGCTACTGTAGGAAAAGTAGATTTTAAACCTGCTGGTATGACATCTGTAAAAAATCCTGTAAAAGAATCATAAAGACTTGAAAGGTCTGATTTGAGTTTTTCTGGGTCAGGCATCCCTTCAAAAGAAGTTGTTGAAAAAGCAGGACCTTGTGACTCAAAAAAGGATGGACCTCTAAAACTTTTTTTTACTTCTACTTCTTTTGCTATTGAATCTAAAGTATCTGCAGATAAATTCTTTTCTTGTTCTTTATCTAATTCTTCAGACGTAGGAGTTTCTGCAATATTAACAAAAACAGAATCTTGTTCTTTCTCTTCTTCTTCTTCTTCTTCAAGAATGTTTTCAGTTGGTTCTAATTCAACTAAAATTTCATTAAGTTCTTTTCGTGTAGCCATTTAGCTACCTCAATGTTTTTTGTAATAAAAATAAAATTTCTTTTTCTTGCAACTCAATATTTTTTGCTTTTGCTACATTTTTAATTGTTGCAATTTCTGCATCAAGAAAATCTTTTCCATATTTACTTTCAAGGTTAGTAAGTGCAGTATTTACATTAGCTGTAGATATTTCAAATGTTTCTGTACCTTTTCTAAAAGTAAGAGTTTCTGTTTGTGGAACAGCAGGAAAAGGGTTTGGAGTTACATCTTGCCCCGCCATTAAGTCTGCTCTTATGTCAGCTTTGCTTGGAAAAGTATTTATGTAAGCATTAAAAATTGAAGATTCTTCCTGACCACCTGTCCATATTTTTAAGCCTTCTTCACGGAAATTTTTATCAGGATGGTCTTCAATAAATTTTGTAAATTCATTTCTTTTTGGACCTAATGCTTCTAAGATTTTTCTTAACTCAAAAGCTGTACTTTTGCTATTTGGATTTCGTTTAATTTTATTTAAAAGGTTTAGACCCCCTTTTGCAATGAAAGCATCTCTGTTTGCATCATAACTATCAGCAAATAATTCTGCAGCTTTTACATTTATGTCAGCTATATCTGCAGCATCAAGCACATTTGTTTTACGATAAGAATTCTCTTTCGCCTCTGCAACAAATTTAAATAGTTCTGGATTGCCTTCTTGTAAAAGAGCTGTCACAAGCTGGATATTGCTACCTGCAAAATCTACCATATCTTTAACAGAAACTTGCACAGCATCACCTTTGTTAGCGTTACTTTGTTTAATGATGTCTGTAGTTATGTCTGGCATAAAACTATCAAACACTCTTGTTGATTTGGCTTCTGCCTGTTCTTTACTTTCTCCTGCATCTATTGATGCTTTATAAATGTTTTGGTCTCTGACTGTAAACTTACCTCTAACTATTACAGACTCTGCATTTTCTGTTATTTGTGTATCGGCTAAATTTATATCGACATCTAAAATGGTGCCACTAAAATTTCCGTCTTCACTTACAAATTCTTTACCAAAATACTTTGTTGTTTTTGGTTTAAAAATAACATTGAGAGACTCTACATTTTGTTGTAAAGCTGTAAGACCTTCTGGATTTCCAGCTTGTAAAAGAGCTAAAGAATCTTTTGCTGATTTTATAGCTTTTACATATTTTGGACTTATGGTTTCGTACAAGTCGTAACCATCATCACTAATTTTGTCAAAATAATCAACAGCAATATCTAATGCAGCATCATAAGTTCCTGTGCCTCTTTTTAACTCTTCACTTTCTATTCTTGTAGCTACGTCTGTTAAATAACCAAAAGCATCAGAAAGAAAAGCTCTGTTAAGTTGTGAACCTTGAAGCTCTGATGTTCTCAAAGAAGTTTCATACGTTAATTGATTTATGTCAGCAGCGTATTTTTTTTCTTTTATAGAGGCAAAAGTTTCTGTCTCTAATGATGTAGCATCTCCACTTTCTACTGATTCTTGCAAATCTTCAAAAGGAAGCCTTGCTATCTCTAGCTTCTCTTTATCTAATTCATCTTCGGCTAAATTTCTTGAATACCTTCCAGCATAAAGCATAGAACGCATTGCACTATCAAATCCTTGAATAAAAAAATGACCAGACATCTAACTAAAAAGCTCCCCAAGTAAGTAACCGCCTACTAAACCAATAACGGCTCCAACAGGACCACCTGCAGCACCACCAATTGTTCCTGCACTTGCACCAGCCATATAACCTATAGCGGCACCTGTTCCTGCAAGTGTACCTTTTGTTTGTGCTTCAGCCATTTGTCGTTGTTGTTCTAAAGCTTCGTTTGCTATTTGTTGCTCTGCTTCTAACTTAGCAGATTCGGTAAGAGCTCTCATTGCTTGTTCTTTTTGAACTCTTCCTATTCCTATTAACCCTTTAGCCATATTTATATCGTTGTTGAAGTTCTTTGTTGTGCGATACTACCAAGACCGCCTGATAAAAGTTGTAATCTTCTCTCTTCTGCTCTCATTCTAGCAAAATTTCTAGCCGCAACAATTGCCCCTGTTTCTGCACGGTCAAGAGCTGCATTTGTATTGCCGCCAACATTCATTCCAAAACCTGCTCTTCTTCTTTGTTCTTGTCCTCTAATATTTGCAAATGTTCTTGCGGCTGTTCTTTGAGCTCGATTTATTTCTGCTTGTTGCTGCTCGGCAAAGCCTTCTTGCATGTCAAACATAAGTTGTTGTTCTACAGGCAAAAATCTTTGTAAGTAATCTTGAAATTCTGCATCATATAATCTTGCAAGAGTTTCTTGTGCACCAAAGTCTCCTTCTGTAGTCGGGTCTACAAAAACATTTGTATAAGGATTTGTATAAACAGGTGATACATCATATCCAAACAAAGGTTCCGTATTCATAGAAGTTGAATAAGTTGGAATATTAATATCACCATCTCCTTGCACCAAACCATTACTCATGTATTTGTGCCCCCTGAAGTGAATCCTCCTGATGCCATGTATAAACCAGCTCCTGTGCCAACAGCAGTACCTAAAGTTGATTGTCTAGCAAAATAATCTGTGGCTGCAGTTTTAGCTTCTGATTTTGCTCTTTCGAGAGCTAGAGTTGCAACATCTCCCAATCCAGCAATAGCCTGTCCTGCTTGTCCTTGTCCCATCTGTATTACGTTTTGTATGCCTTGATATTTTCTATCAACTTGTCCAGACTGAGCCTCTGCCGCACCAAGAGCACCTCCTCTGGCAGCCTGTGTGAGTAAATTTTCTACATTACCTTGATATTGACCGCTTGTTGGGTCCATACCTCTTGCAAAAGCTTCAGCTTGAATACCTTTTCTTGTAGCTTGATATTCTGGCTGTTGCAAAGCATTAATGAACGCATCAACGCTTTCAAAAGAAGAATCATCTCCCAAACTAAAAACATCTGATATATATTGATTTTCAAGCGGAACAAAATATTTTTGATAAAGATTAAATCTTTTAGCAGCAAGTTCTGCTAATTTTTTTTGAGCCGCTGTATCTTTTACTGAGGCTGGACCGCCTCCGCCACCGCCACCGCACATACTAAATCCTCTTTTTTGTTATGAATCCAACGTCTGTATATCCGTTTGATTCTAAATATTTTTTATAGTTTTCACTTACCTGATTTGTTGAAGCACCAATGCAAATTTCAACAGCATTTTTTTGTTTTGCCCAAGACTCAAATCTTTCTAACATAACTTTTAATCCCTCATAAGCATTGCTTCTATAATCAGGTAAAAATAAAACTATTAGGTCTTGAGCTAAAATCTTCTTGGAAAAAAAATATTCACTTACATATCCAAAAAATATGCCAATGATTTTTCCTTCTAGGTCTGCAACACAAGCAAAAACATCTGAACTTGCATCAACTCCTTGAATTATCAGATTATTATATTTATCACTATCCCATCCAGCTATAGAAAAAACACTATTCTCTTGAAAGCCTTTTCCTATCTCAAGGCATTGATGATAATCATCTAGCTCAAGTTGCCTAATAATCATACAGTTTCTAAGAAGATACCATTTTTTAAGCTTTGTATCAAAGCAATCCTTATACTTGCTGGTCTAAATAGATTTGCATTGGATGTAATAGTATGATACACTTAGATTTTAACAATCAAATAAAGGAGAAAAAAATGATTGATAAATTTGTAATAACAGTTGAATGTCCTGTTGAAAAAAAAGACATACACTTCGATTTCTCTTATTTAGAGAATAAACATAAATGGATAGTTTCTGACAGAAGAGTAGCCTCTGGGTCTAGTCTTGTGTATGAAGCTCACAATCTGCAAGATGCT
>TARA_R100000426_G_scaffold5537_4_pt1 | contig 19628 bp, 25 predicted proteins | sample TARA_R100000426 | Tara Oceans TARA_R100000426 (sample SAMEA2620421) | marine metagenome | biome: marine biome (ENVO:00000447); feature: surface water layer (ENVO:00002042); material: "saline water (ENVO:00002010), including plankton (ENVO:xxxxxxxx)" | depth 5 m
CATTACAGAAACAACACCAAAGTCTACAGGGTTTTTGACTATAACAAGCACAGATAGCACAAGATTAGCCGTAACAAGTGAAACTCATGCAGATGTAAAGAGTATTGCTAGTATAGCTGAAACAACAGAGAATCAAGTATATGTTATTGTAGAAAGAATAATAAATGGATCAACAGTTAAATATGTTGAATACTTTGATCCTGACTTTAATGTTGACTCTGGTTTAACCGGTACAGTAAATGCTTCTTCTACAAAAGTAACTGCATTAGATCACTTAGAAGGACAGACAGTTCAGATAGTAATTGATGATGCAGTGTATCCTGCACAGAAAGTTACAAATGGTGCAGTAACAGTAAGTTTGCCCAGTACATTTTCTAATAAAACAATAACTGTTGGTCTTGGATATGTATCAACATTAAAAACTTTACGAGTTGAAGCAGGAAGTCAAGCAGGTACTTCACAAGCACGAAAAAAAAGATATAATGAAATTGTGGTTCGTTTGTTAGATACTGTTGGTGCAACAATAAATGGAGATCAAATACCATTTAGAACAAGTGCGAATGCTATGGGAGAAAGTATACCAACATTCTCCGGTGATAAACGAGTTACAAATTTAGGGTGGAATAGAGAAGGGCAGATAACAATACAACAAACGCAACCATTACCTATGACAGTTTTGGGTGTAACAGGAACATTATTAACAGTGGATTAAAATTATGGCATGGCAAATAGCAGCAGCATTAATAGCAGCACAGGTAGCTAGTACAGCAGTTTCTGTAATGGCTAGTAATCGAAGAAGTAAAAATTTGAAGGCAGCAGCAGCTTTTGATAAATATCAGACTAATTTAAGAAAAAAACAAGAAACAATTAAAGAAAATGAAGCAGCAGCAAAATTGTTAAGCTATCAAAGAGCAGCAGCAGCATCAGGAGGAGGTGTTGTTGGCACAGGAACATCTTTGCTTATACATGATGAATCTATGGAAGATTTAAATGAAAATCTTTTTTGGATTGAAAAGGGTTATGAAATAGAGTTACAAAAACAAGATGTTTTTCTAAGTGGTACTTTAGCGGAAGAATCGTATAGAAGAAAAGCATCTATAGTACAAGGGGCTACAAATTTAGCAATTACAGCATACAAAGCTGATTTTTCTAAATCTTTATTTAGTGATGCTCCATCTAGAGTTCCAGTACAATCTAGAACTGGTACTAGATTCGGATGATATTATGGTCATAAGAATACCAAGAGGTAGTAGAACTGATTCAAGAAATATTGGTAGATCCAGTCTACTACAAGTTGCAAGAGCCAATAGAGTTCCAGTAGAGAGCATAGGCAATGCTGTTAATAATCTTGGTCAAGCAATATTAGATGCAGAAAATGAAAAACAAAAAATTAGGACACAAAATAAATTATACAGTGCAGAAGCACAAATATTAAGAGAAATGAATCAACGAGCTAATGAAATTTATTTAGATCAGAATAATTCTTTTGAGCCTAATAATGTGCAACAATATATACAAGACAATGTTGAGTATGTTGATAAAAGACTAAGTGAGTTATTTAAAGGTGATGAAGAGGGTTTGAAATATACAGGAAGAATTCGTTTTAATGCTCTACAACAATATGAAAAAGATATTTACAGATTTAGTAATCAAAGGTTAGCTACAGACACTATAGCAGCATACCCAAGTCAACTTCAATCGTACAAAGAACAAATCATGAATATACCGGTGGGATCAACAGGTGAAGGTATTTTTACCGCTATAAATAACACTTTTATTCCTGAACTTGAGCAACTTGCTAAAAACTCACGAAGATTTGGAGGTAATGTAAATATAGAACAAGATAAGAGAATGTTAAAACTTATGGCATTTCAAAAAATTTTACAAAAAGGTTCAGCTAAGATTGATGAAATTACTAATGAAAAAACTTTTGATTATACAAATATAATTAATATTTTAAATAGTCCGGACACGAAAAAACTAGGTGGTGAAAATATTTCAGAGGATGATAAAAGAGATTTAAAAAAGATTTATGTTGATGAACGAAAAAAGCATAGAGCAAATGTAGCTATTTTTACAGAGGTAGAAAACAATAAGAAGTTTATTGAAGCAGAACGAATAAGAGACATACCAGAAATTTCACAAGCAGAACAAAGGGATAGAATAAGTAAATTAAAGTTTGTTGGAAAAAAGGGTGAAGAAATTAAACAAAGCATTCTTAAAACAGTAGATTCTGAAATAGAAAGAGGTGTTATTACCCCAACTACACAAAGCCAAAGAATTAGAATAGATGATCTTATTATTGCAAATAAGGTCACAAGTTTGTATGAAAAACAAGTAGTAGATGATGATATTGTAACAGATTTAAAAAAAAGAAAAATTATTCCAGAAACTGATTCAGCAGTTAGTCTATTTGATATGCAAAGAGGTGGCTTGCTTAGAAAAGAAGATGTAAAGGTTAATGGATATTTTGACAAAAAAATAAAAAGAATAGCTGACCCACTTAAAAAACAACAGGATACTGCTTTTAAAGAATTTGTTGATAGAATAAAACCATCTATTATAGGTAGCACACAAAACAAACTGGCTGAAAGCAGTCCTAGAGCTGTAAGAAGATTTTCCGAAGCATATCTCAAATTAAGTGAAAGATTTGAAGAGGGTTTAGCAGCAGGTAAAACAGCAAAACAATTACTTAGTGCTGGAACTGCTGATTATATTTATGTTGAAGAACCACTTTTAACAGACAAAGGTGGATTTAGACCTACGCAACAAGACATAACTATAGAAACAAGTGAAGCCTTTGGTGTAAAAGTTCGTTCTAAAGAAGATAAAGAACTTACAGAAAAACAGTTAATTACAAAAGAAATTAATCAATTACAAGAAATTATAAAAAGAATTACAGAATTAGATAATTTAACAATAGATCAACAAAGAGCATTACCACAATACCAAAGAATAAGGGAACTTTTTGATCAAAGGGAAAGTCAATAAATGGTATCCGTATACGAAGAAGCTGAACTTCTAAGACAACTTGGAAACTCGGAAGAAGAAATACAAAAATTTATTTCTAAAGAAACAGAAGTTTTAAGATTTATAGGAACACCCGAAGAAGAAATACAAAGACAGACAGGAACTGTAACTATAGACACCACACGCAATGATCCAGAAGTGCAAGAGCAAAATAGATCTTATTGGCAGAAAATAAATGATGGCATAGAAGGTTTTAAAGATTTAGCTATTGGCGATAAGTTTGATTTTAGTCTTAGGAGAGCAATGGGTAAAACTATTTACAATTTAGGATTGCAACAAGCAGGTTCGAATAAAGGTATACCATACGAAGAAGCTTTTGCAGTAGATGATGACCAAGGGTTTCTTGAATCAGGTCTTGAAGGTGCAGTAACTTTAGTAGGAGATTTACCAGCATATGCAGGTAGTGTAATTGCAGCAACAGCTGCCACTGGAAATCCAGTAGCTGGTACTGGTATTGGGTTAGCTATTCCAGGTGCTATTAGAAGTATATTTCTTGACCAACTTGATAAACAAAAAGTACAAAACTTTTCTAATTTTTGGGATAACTGGTTAATACAAGCATTACCAGAATCTTTAAGAAACGATAAAAATATTTTAGGTTTGCTTTCAGGCAGTAAAGCTATAGGAAAAGGTATAAAAGAAGCTGGATTACTTATTGGAACAGGAGCATCCACAAAAGTCCTAGACGCAACTAATATTCCTAAAAACTTTTTTACTAAAACACTTACAAGAACAACCGCTTTTACAGGTTTAGGTGCTGCTCTTGAGTCCGAAATGCCTACTTTAGATGATTTTCTTACAAACCTTGTAATTTTTAAAATAGCAGGTTTTGCAGAAAGTGGTTCAAATATGATGCGAAATAGAATGAAAAAGACTTTGAAGCATCCTGCTGAGGTTACTAAAGAAATATTTGAAGATCCAGTTATGTTTGCAGAAGCTGCAAGCACAACTCATAGAACATTTACAAAAGAAAAACAGATTGATAATATTATCCTAAAAGAAGCAAAAGCAGAATTGGAAAAACTTAGAAACGATAAAGAGTTTACGACAAACCCTCTTGTAAATAAAGACAAAATAAAAAAATACAAAGAAATAAAAAAAACATTTCAAGAATTAGGTGAGCCATTTAAGGAAATAGAAATTACATTAGTTGAGCCTACTACTACAACTGCATTTAAAGGTAATTTATCTCAAATAAAAAAAGCTATTGAGACTACAGAAAAAGAAATATCAGAATTTATAAAAAAAAATTCAGAAAAAAATATTGAAAAATTAGATAAACAACTAGATTCGTTTGCAGATAAACAAATATTTTTAGAAAAGTCTCTTGAGACTGCGACTACAGAAAAAAGAAAAGAACAATTACAAAGATCTATAAATAAAAATAGAGAGGACTTTGAGGCAGCCAATAAAAAATTGAAACAACTTAAAGAAAATCCTACAAACATAGAAATTATTAAAGATATTGATCCTGTTGTTAATAGACTTGCAGACAAATTGGAAAATTTAAAAAAACAAAGAGATGTGAAGCCACAGGAAACAGAACCTACACAAACCACAACTGATCCATCTTTTTTAAATAGAAGAATCGAAGGATTAGAAAAACAAATTCCTGAAGCTATAAAAAGTAATCAAAAAAAGAATATTAGAAAATTTGAAAAAAATTTAAAAGATATTGATGCTAACATTGTAAGTTTGGATAGACTTGAAACATTTGCAACTAATATAAAAGATAAAACTAAATTTAAAAACAAGTTGCAAGAAGCAAAAAAAGAACGAAAAGAAGCAGAAGTTGAATTGGATAATTTTAAGAAAGATCCTTTTAATTTAGAAATAAATAAAAAAATTGATCCGGCAATAAAAAGACTATCAGAAACATTAGAAAATTTAAAAAAAGAAAGAGATCAAAAAATAGAACAACCAAAAACTGTAACTGAATTGTTGCCAGCAGAAAAAAACTTTGATGCTAAAATTAAATCAGGGAAAATTAAAAGGGAAGTAGATGCAGAATTTTATAACTCAAATTTACAAAACTGGTCTGATAAATTACATCCTATATTTGAAATTGCACGAACAGGAAAAAAATTAGACTCAAAGGCAATGGATAATATCTATGAACGATTTAGAATACAACCGGGCATGATAGGTAGAGCAGAACATTTTATAAAATTTGGAACTTTGGATTATACTACTTTGAAAGATGTTGGTAAACCTCTACTTAAAATACTTGATCCTGTTTTAAAAAGTGAAAAAGAATATAATGCTTTTATAAGATATGCAATAGCTAAAAGAGTTATAGAAAAAGAAGGTCAAGGAAAAAAAACTGGTTTTAATTTAGAAGATGCAACAGCAATAGTTAAAAAGTATGATTCCGTTTTTAACAAGCCATTTAAAGAGTTTGTAGAATATAACCAGACATTATTTAAATATCTTTTAGATAGCCGTCTGATAAGTAAAGAATTTTACAAACAAGCAATTGAACTTAACAAAGATTATGTGCCATTTGCTAGGTTTATGGATATGAAATCTGGAGAAAAACAAAGGGCAACTTTTTTTAGAAACCCTATCAAAGAATTTAAAGGCAGTGAAAAAGATGTTTTTGATCCTATAGAAACTTCTTATTTAAACACATATAGTTTTGTAAGACTAGCAGAAAGAAATGCAGTTACTCGTGATTTTATTGATGCTGTTTTAAAATTACAAAAAGTAGCCGACAAAAAAGTTGATAATGTAAATAAACAAATTGAGCCTTTAAATGAAAAAGTAAATCAAATAGAAAAAGATATACAAGATGCCAGACAAAAGGGAAACAACAAAAAGGTAGATGATCTAATTAAAGAGTTAGATAAAACAAATTTGGAAATTGATGGTAAAATAGCAGAAAAAAATCAAGCACTATTTAATTTAGGGTATGAAAAAATAGCAGATATAAAAAAGGTTTCACCAGACTTGCGTGGATTTAAATTACAAAAGAAAGAAGCTGAAAAAATTGTAGATGATCCATCTGTTATTAATGAAAAACTTTTGGAAGAATTTACAATCTTCAGAAAACAAAAACAACAAATTAAAGACACTGAGATTTCATTTACAAGAGATGGTAAGGCAGAAGTGTATGAAGTTGGAGAGATGCTAGCAAAAGCTATAAAAAGTGATAGTAAATTTATGGAAAGTATGACCATGCAAATTTTAGGTATACCGACTAAAGTATTAAAAGCGGGTGCTACTTTAGACCCAACATTTATGATTAGAAATTTTATAAGAGGTGAAGTAGGAGCTAGTACATTTTCAAAAAACCGATATGTACCTTTTATACATGGTGCAATGGGAGTAGCTAGATTAATAAAAGGAAAAAATAAACAAACACAACTATATAAGGATTTTATTAAATCTGGTGCTATGCAATCTGCTTTGGTTAGTTTCGACAGGCAGTATATTAGAGAGGGTTTTATGAAACAAGAACTAACATCAAGACCTGTTTATAATGTTGTCAATCCAAAAAACATTCTAGAAAACTTAAGAATATTGTCAGAGTTTACAGAAAGTGCTGCTAGAATTACAGAGTTTCAAAAATCACAAAAGCGACTTGAAAAAGAACCTTTAACAGAAAGACAAAAACTTGAATTAGCAGGTTTAGATGCACGAAATGTTACACTAGACTTTCAAAAAATTGGTCTCAAGATGCAAGCTCTTAATCATATTACAGCATTTTATAATGCAAGAATTAGAGGATATGAACAAATAATAAAGGGTTTAGCGACTCCTAAAACAGCAGCAAAGTTAATAAGTGTTTTGATTGCAACCCAAACAGTACCTTCTGTTTTGTTATGGTTTGCCAACAGAGACAGTGATACTTATGAAAATGTAGATAAGTGGATAAAAGATACACATCATATTATTATAGTAAATGAAGGTTTAGATGATGAAATAGTATATAAAGTACCTAAATTATGGGAATTAGGATTTATTTTTGGAACTTTACCAGAAAGATTTTTAGATTATGTAGCAAAAGAAGATCCTAAAAGTTTGGATGGAATATATGAAGATATAGTTAAAGGTCTACTTAAGTTTGGTGCAAATCAGATACCACTACCAGAAGTCCTTAAATTGCCTGTTGAATTAGTATCTAATTATAGTATTTACAAAAACAGACCTATTGTTCCAAGAAGATTGGAGGGTTCATTGCCTGAAGTGCAAACAACACCATATACATCAGAGTTAGCAAAACTTATTGGCAAAGCAAGTAGTCAAATACCTTTTACAGATGGTATAAGTCCGATAAAAATAGATTATGCTATTAAGGCATGGACAGGTGGTTTAGGTGCTTATGCTTTAGATGCAACAAATCTAATACTTAAAAAAGCAGGTATAGGTGATGATTTTATACAACCTTGGAGTGATAACTATGTAAAAAATTTAGAAAATATGCCGTTTTTTAGATCGTTTGTTGTTCGCAGACTAAGCAGAGGTGCGACCCCTTTGCAAAAGTTTTGGAATGAATATTCGCAAATCAAAAAAGAATTAGACTCATCAGCAGAATTTAAAAGAAGAGGTGATATTGCTAGGTCTTTAAAAGTGAAATCACAAAGAACTACTGTTCTAGAAGAGCAGGTTTCACTTGCTGCCGAACAAATAAAATTTTTTGGAGATCAAATATATAAATATGAAAGAATTCCAAAGGATAGTGTTGACATTAGCCAAAATGAGATAAGAGATATTATTGATAATTACATACAAACTATGATTAACATTTCAAAAACAACTAATAAAATCATAGAAAATTATGATATTGCTAATCCACAAAAATAATACTATAACTATATAAGGTGTAATTTATGACAATATCAACAACTACAATTAAAAATAGTTATTCCGGTGATGGTTCTCAGGATACATTTGCCTATACTTTTAAAATATCTGCTGATGCTGATATGCAGGTTATTATTCGTTCCTCAGCAGGGGTTGAAACTGTTAAGACATTAACCACGCATTACACAGTTACTGGATCAGGTACAGCAAGTGGTGGTAATGTTGTGTTTACATCTGGCAATATACCTACAGCAACAGAAACAGTTGTGCTGAGAAGAAATACAACACTTACACAAACTCTTGATTTAGTGGAAAATGACCCATTTACAGCAGATAGTGTAGAGGGTGCTTTTGATAAAAACTTATCAGCTATACAAGAATTACAAGAACAGGTAGACAGATCATTTAAAGTTAGTAGAACCAATAGTATTACATCATCTGAGTTTACAGATAGTGCAACATCAAGAGCAAGTAAGACATTAGGATTTGATTCTTCTGGTGATCTTACAACAGTTGCAGATTTTTTACCGGCAGGTGGTGATAGTGCCATGTTTCAATATTCCACAACAACAACAGATTCTGATCCGGGTGATGGTTTTTTAAGACTTAATAACACCACTATTGCATCAGCTACAGAAGCCTACATAGATGATAAAGAATTCAATGGTACAGATGTTTCTGCATGGGTGCAGTCGTTTGATGATGTAACGGGCAATGATACAAACAGAGGTAGAATAAGAATAAGTAAAGCTAATACTTTAGATACATGGATGGTTTTTAGAGTTACCGGAGCTGTAACAGACGCAACGGGATATACAAAGGTAAGTCTTGTATATATTGATACAGAAGGAACTTTTTCTAATAATGATAAAGTCTTTGTGTCATTTGTAGCAAGTGGTGAAGATGGTGCTATACCCGGTTATCGTTATGCGTTTGATACTGGAACTTCTGATGCAGACCCCGGAGCAGGAGAAATAGCATTTAATAATGCAACATATTCTAGTGTTACAGAAATATATATTGATGATGCCAATGCAGATGGTGTAGATGTGTCAGCAGATGTTTTAACATGGGATGACTCTACAAGCACAATAAGAGGTTTTATAATGATCTACGACATTAATGATAGATCAACCTATGCACGATTTAAAATAACTGGTGCTTCCACAGATGCAAGTGGGTATGTAAAACTTGCAGTAGGACATTTAAATTCAAACAACACCTTTAGTGCAGCTGATGAACTATCAGTACACTTTACAGCTTCTGGAAGCAAGGGTGATACTGGTAGCACCGGTAGCACCGGTAGTACCGGTAGCACTGGTAGTACGGGTGCAACAGGAGCAAACCCACAACTTTCTATGACTTTTAGTAATTCAACAAGTGACGCAGATCCGGGATCAGGTAAGATTGCTTTTAACAACGGCACTTTATCAAGTGTATCCGTATTATTTATTGATGATGCTGATGATGCGGGTGCAGATATTACAACTTTTGTACAATCATTTGACGATGTTACGAATGCTGTGGCAAGGGGTATTATTACTGTTACCAAAGAAGCAACGCCAGCAACTTATGCGACTTTTAAGGTAACGGGATCAGTAACTGATGCTAGTGGATACAGTAAGGTAGCTGTGACGCATCTGACAAGTTCTGGATCATTTTCTAATCTTGATGGAGTGAGTGTACATTTTGCATATTCAGGTGCAGATGGTACAGGAGATATGACTAGCTTTACATTAGCGGGTGATTCTGGAAGTAATCAGACCATAAGCAATGGTAACACTTTAACTATAGCTGGTGGTGAAGGTATAGATACATCAGGCGGTGCGACTGACACAGTAACGATTGCGGGAGAAGATGCTTCATCTTCAAATAAAGGCATAGCATCATTTAGTAGTGACAATTTTTCGGTAAGTAGTGGTGCTGTAACTATTAAAGATGATGGTGTAGCTACAGCAGAGATTCAAGATGACGCAATTACTTTAGCAAAAATGGCTTCTGGTACAGATGGAAATTTAATTTCATATGATACATCTGGAAACCCAGTTGCAGTTGCTACAGGTAGTTCTGGTCAAGTATTAACAAGTGCAGGAGCAGGTGCCGTACCTAGTTTTCAAACTCCAGCTGGTTCTACAGTAACACAAAAAGCCACAACAACTAGCACAGGCACTTTTACTATATCTAGTTTGACAGCTAATATACCAGTATTTATTATTGGTGGTAACGCAAGTGATAAAACAGAAATAAGTTATAAGGTAACTTCAGGAACAACCTCACCACTTGGCATGACACATAATACAAGCACATTTTTTGGTATTTTTTCTGATGATACACAAAGTGCCAGAAGAGCAATGGCAACAGTTTTAATACCAACAGGCACAAGTATAGTGCTTAGTGTGAATCAATGCGTAGGAACATTAACAGCATTTCAATAGGATAGTTATGAAAGCATATGTAAAACTTACACCAGAAGGACTAATAGCACTTAACTCGGATAATGCGACAGATCAGACAAATCATGCTAATGATTCTAATACAAGAGAATTTACTTCAGAAGAATATGCTTTGTTTGGAGATCAAATTAAATATGTTGGAAACGAAAATACAAAAGTAACAGGCACATCTTTAGATGATGCTACTGTTTCTTATACAGTATATACAGCCACTCAACTTTTTAACGCAGCAATAGAAATTTTAAGAGACAAGAGAAATACTTTACTTGATAAATCAGAATGGACAGTTAATAACGACAACCAACTTTCTGATGACAAAAAGGCAGAGTGGAAAACATACAGGCAAAAACTGAGAGACATTACCAAAGATTTAACAACCGAAGCTGAAGTGAATGCAGTTTCATTTCCAACACAACCAAGTTAAAAATGGATACAAGAACAATACATGATGTGGCATCAGAAATGGAAGCACATGAAAGAGAGTGCAAAGTTTATAGATCAGCAACACAAAAAAGTCTAGATAATCTTGAAAGCAGAATAAAAAGGCTTGAGTTATTGATTATGGGTTCTACACTTACTATACTATGTTCAATGATGGGAGTTATATTTAAGGTTTTATAATGGTTGCTAAGAAATATCAAAATCCTAGGGGTGGTCTCAATGAAGCCGGTAGGAAGTTTTTCAAAAGAACACAAGGTTCTAATTTAAAAAAACCATTAAAAACAGGTACAAGTCCAAGAAGAGTTAGTTTTGCAGCTCGTTTTGCTGGTATGAAAGGTCCAATGAAAGATGAAAAGGGAAGACCTACAAGAAAAGCATTAGCTTTAAAAGCATGGGGTTTTGGTAGTGTTCAGGCAGCAAAGAATTTTGTAAAAAGAAATAAAAAAACATGATTGATCCAATCAGTGCATTTGCAGCAATCAAAAGTGCTACTTCACTAATTCAACAAGGTGTTAAGGTCGGCAAAGGTTTGCATGATTTAGCTAGTCCAATATTAAAATGGGCAAATGCTGAATCTGTTATGGATGTTGCAGCTAGTCAAAAAGGCAAAACAATTACAGGAAAACTTTTTGGTAAATTTTCTACGATAGAACAAAATGCTATAGCTGCTCATTTACGAAAACAGGAATTAAAACAAATGAAAGAAGAGCTTAGAGAAATATTTTTATTGTATGCTCCTAACGGATTACAGCAATGGGAGGATTTACAGAAAGAGATCAGTCACCAAAGAGCATTACATAAAAAAAGATTAAGACAACAAATTATTGAAAAGGAAAGAGCAAAAAAAATTACCATTATTATAATAGCCATTGTCATTGGATTTATAGCACTTGTATGGGAGATAAATTATTTGATGAAATAATTAGATGGATCGTATTATAGATGCAAGATGTTCTGCTCTTTGCGATGTTTGGTCTGCCCATTTACTATCTAACATTTGTTTTGCAGCTTCTTTCGTATCCCCTTTTTTAAAGGCTGCCCACATTTTTTTAAATTTTTTTACACCTGTTTTGCCTAGTTGAAAAACCATTTCAATAATTACTTCTTTTGCTGTATTGTTCATATTGATTTTACCAATTAAGGTTTCCGCACCATTGACAGCAACCTGAAAATCTTTTTCAAAACACTCTTCCAACACTTCTATATCATATGCCTTGTCCATATCCCAACTTTCATCACTTCTACATAGGTGACCATACCCTATAGTTTTTTTACCAAGGCTGTCCAAATAAACATGGTCTCTAAAACCCTCGTGATACTTTATTCTTTTTTTCAAATCTTCATACATTATCTATCTTTCAAATAATCAAACAGAATATGTACAAGTTCTGATTTTTGTATTTTTTTATCAAAACTAAGATTATGTTTTTTGCCTAATTTAAATAATTGTGATTTAGTCATAATTTGCAAATGTGTTATTTTAAGAGGTTTCTTTTTTTTTTTAAAAAATAAATTTTTAATAAATGCAAACATATTATTTCATATTATTTCTTGCTACACCTTTAGTCTTTTCGTATGACCTCATTGCTCCTAATCCCAAAAGACTCATTGTAAGACCCAATAGACCTTCTAGTTCTATTTGTGGAGGTTGTATTTCAGGCATCCACATTGCAAAAACCCATGTAAGTATAGGTCCTAAAAAGTATTGCCATGCTATGCCTAAACAACATACCCACATTATTGCTGGTCTTGCCCCTGAAACAAACAATGATGGATGTTTAGCCTGTTCTAGATTTGCGTTAGCTTGTGCCTGTGAAATAGCTAATGTTTCTTTTCTTATTTCACCTTCTATCTTGGTTTTAAGGTCTTTGTCCTCAATAAATTTATCAAGAATCTTCCCGGCAACTCCTATTACACTTGATGCTAACATTTTAGTTTGGTTTTCCTTTTATGCCATCTAGTATACTATTAAGTTCTTCTTGCAAGTCTTTGTCTGATCTTTCATCAGTAACATCTTTGTGCAAATTAACAGCCTGATAACCAGCTCTGTCTAAAATATCTTTACTCGCTTGTAAAGATATACTTTCTTGCTTTGCATTCTCAGCCAAAGTTACTATTCTGTTTAGTGCCATTGGAACAGATCCAGATAATTGTTTTTTTATTTCATCTTCAATTTGTTGAGAGTATCTATTTTTAAGTTCATATCCCATTTTATCAGCATTTGTTTTTTTATATCCTGCTTTAATTGCTGATTGAGTAGCATTGCCTGTCTGACTAAAATAATAAATAAAATCAGATTGCATTTTTGATAAACTTTTTGCCATGTTATAATGTGTTTAATAGAATAATAATAAGTAGTACCAGAACTGTCCAATCATACATACTGATTACTGTAAAACTTTGCAAAAACTTTTTTATTTTATCCATCATAGTCATAATGTTATATTATTTTTCATCTTTAGGCAAGTACACCATTACAAATGCATTGCATTGAGGACAAGACAGATTTGTTTCAATTAGATATTCTGAATCATCTTCACAATCATGATCTCCACCCCAAATTAATTCCGTATTGCAATACCAACATTTCATTTTTTTTAAATTTTCTTTTGATGAAAGCAATCGTAAAGCATTTTTTTTCATAGTGCTAATTCTTTATTATAATAATCACAAAACTTATTTACATTACAATATTCTTCACATCTTACATCTTTCCCTTTTCTGTGAACAATACTAAAATCTTTATTGTCCAACATATTTTTTTGTTCCATGTATTTTTTTGCATCTTCTTGTGATGAAAGTAATCGTAAAGCAGCTTTTTTACCTTTTTTCATAACAGCATACTGATCTGGTCTAGTCCACCTTTCTTCCGAAGAGCATACAGGAGCTACAGACTTGATTTGTGCATCTTGATGAGCCTTTACTCGTTCTTTTATAAATGCTTCCTGTTCAGCCGTATTCCATTTTCTAATAGGTATTACTATTACTTGTTTCTTCGGATAATTAGAATCAGGTTCTTTAGCTTTACTTTTTGACCAATCTCTAAGAATTGCCATAATGTATAATTTTTTTACCTCTATATTATTTATTTTGTCAGGATTTTTTTTACACAGATAATCAAGAATATTTAATTGTTGTTCCCATTCTTTTTTGCCTTTTGTTACTGCATCTAAAGCGGACCATGCAGAGGTAACTTTGAAATCAACAAGCACACCATCAGATTGCAAATAATCAAATGTTCCGGATATTGTCCAGTCATTTGTTATCTCTTTATTTTTGTGAAACAATCGTAACTCAGATATATCTTCTGGTCTTGCTGATCGTTCTATAATATGATGTACAGATTGACCTAATAAAGACCATATCCTATCAGCTACATCTTCTTCTATTTCATCTGCATATTTTTTTTGTAAAGCAACTACCCTTGCAGGAGCAACTAAACGAGTAGCAGATATGTCTGAACCATCTGAGTCATATGGATCGTTAGCTACTGCTCGTTCAATTACTTTGGGAAGGTTACATAAATTAGTTAGTTTCATATTTTTTTTTTAGTATTAAAGGTTTGCCCACCGGTTTTGGTGGTAGTGTAAGTTCTTTTATCTCTTTAATAATAAACTCCTCTTGCGGTGTGGGTTTGTGCATAAACTTTTTTCTTGCTAGTCTTGAATCTACACACAAATACCCGTTTATGTTTTTATATTTTTTTTCTAATTTTTGCATAAGGTTTATTGTATCCTCGCAGGAATTAAGTCTGCCTACATATTTTTCTTCTAGTGTATCTAATGATCCTATAAGTAAAAACAAAAAGACAGACTCTTTCATTATTGTTTACAAGATTGTTTAAATAATGTGTATCCATATAAGGTCATAGCTTTATCTGAAGTTGGTCTTGATAAGCCTTTATATACAAAAGAACACTCATACTTTTTATTGTTTTCTATTGTTGTTTCTACAAACTCTACATTTTCCGGATGTATAATGTTTAAGAAAAACAAAATCGCAAATAAAATACTCATTTATAACCCCCTAAAATGGTACATTAGTATCGTGGTTCATATCACTTGTTCCATGATCTGTATCATCAAACTCTTTTGCTTTTAGTATAATATTTCTTATACCTTCTGATAACTGGTTAAATTTTTCTTTATTGCCTTTTTGATATTCAGCAATGCTGAAGAAGAAACTTGGAATAATTTGTTCAGAACTAACATCAGTATCTTTTATTTTCATAACATTAGATATTTTTGGTCTACCATTCTTGCCCTCTATAACATTTAACTGACAAGCATCACCTAATAAAGATGTTATATCAAAACCTCTTTTCTCGCTTGATGATATTGCCTTACCTCTCCATGATTGTAAATCTTTTGCTAAATTAGATTTCTCATGCAAAGATAGGTTGTAAAACTTACTGAGTGTAAGAGGTTCGTTTTCATTGTTTGTATATTCAGGTATTTCCCAAATAATCATAAATTGTTTTTTCCATGATATATCACCTTGGTAATCCTGTTTTTGTGTACCTAGATCAATAATTTTTACACATCGTGCCTTGTGTACACCAGTAGGCACTTGTGGATATTCACTTTGTATATTTTCTTTTGCTATTAAACTCATGTTGGTATCCTTTACTTTAACTTAATTTAAAGTTAAGTATAATCATACTAAAATTATATTGTCAACATCTTATTGACATTAGTTAATAATTAATTAAAATTAACTTATGAATAAATACGAATTAGCTAAAGAACGCAAAAAAGAGATTGTAGCAAAGTATGGTGGTAAGAATCTATCTGTTTTGTTAAACATCTCACATCCAGCAGTTTCCAAATGGGAAGTGGTGCCACCATTAAGAGCATTTCAAATAGCAAATTTTGGAGACTTTCAACTAGACTACATTAGACCAGACTTAAAATTCTAATCAAACCCGCACTCACAAAGGATTACAGAGACATAGCATTGCTATAGCTGTGTTATTTTTTGCCAATGCGATTTTATCCCCTTCATCTCCATCTACAACTACAACTACACCTACATCTACATACAAGATATCTATATCTTCTTAATTATTTACAAAATAAAAAACAATTTGACATAAGTTAATTATTAACTTAATGTTAATTTATGAGAAAATCTACACATCAAGAACAATCTCCATCATTTCAATTTTATGCAACTGATTGGATAGCCAATCCAGATAGAATGGATTTATCTCTAGAGCAACAAGGTGCATACATATTATTGTACTGTTATTGTTGGAGAGGTTTTAAAATAGAATATAATTTAGAAACCATATCAAGAATGTGTAATTGTAGATTAGATAAAATAGAAAAGATATTTCCAAAAATAGAACACTTGTTTGAAAAAAAAGAATGTCATGGTAAAACATATCTTATTTGTATACAGGCAGAAGAAGAGAGAAAAGAACAAGAATACAATAGAAAGAAAAGATCAAAAGCGGGCAAACTAGGTGCAAAAATTAGGTGGAAAAAATGACAACATACGAAAAATTTCTATCTGCATTTGGTGATAAACATAGCTTTCAAACTTTTTGTGATAAAGGCAGAAACAAAAAACTTATCAAACAATTACATGGAACAATAGATGAACACATAGATGAATTATCAAAACTTAATCAACAAGGTGCAGGTGTTTATTTTACAGTTAATGAAACAAACTTACAAGGCAGAACAACCAAACACATAACAAAAGTACGGGCAGTATTTTGTGATTTTGACGGCACACCATTACCAAAAAGTTTTCAAATAAATCCACAACTTATTGTAAATACAAGTCCAAATAAATATCATACTTATTGGCTTGTATCTGATATGCCAAAAGAATCATTTAGATTATACCAACAAGCATTAGCTAATAAATTTAATAGTGATCCAGTAATTATTGATCTGCCTAGAATTATGAGAGTTGCGGGATTTTATCATAACAAAGTTAAACCCTATCCAGTAAAAATAATTTATAGTGAGTACAGTAGTCCTTATAAAATGTCAGAAATTAGAGAGGGTTTGAATCTTATTAAACCTGAAAAAAAAATATTTAAAGAATACACAAAGACACACAAAGAATTTACTGGTACAATACAAGGTACAGGACAGGGAAACAGACATCAAAAATTAGTTTCTATGTTAATTGCCATGAGAAAAAGAGGTGTGTCATATGAAAAAGCTAGAGATGAAGCATTAGACTTTGGAAGAATGTGTAACCCACCTGAATCACCAAACGAAATAGTGTTTCAACTTAATGATATTTGGAATAGATATGGAACTGCGTGAATATCAAAACACAGCGATTGATGATATAAGAACATCTTTTAAAAAAGGTAATAAAAAAGTTTTATTAGTAAGTCCAACTGGATCAGGTAAAACTGTTATAGCTTGTGCTATGATACAAAAGGCATTAGAAAAAAACAAACAATGTTTATTTGTAGCACACAGAAGAGAGTTAGTTTATCAGACAATAAACAAATTATTTGATTATGGTATTACATCTGGTGTACTCATGAGTGGACAACCAGAGACACAGTTTGAGAATGTTCAGGTTGCCAGTATACAAACTTTTACGGCAAGAAAAAAGAATATTGATTTTCATAAACCTAAAGGTGATTTAATTATTCTTGATGAAGCTCACCGATCAACAAGTAAATCGTTTAGTGATTTGATTGAGATGTATCCAGATAGTTTTATCATCGGTCTTACGGCAACACCAATTCGGGGAGATGGCAAAGGTCTTGGTAATATTTATGAAGATTTAGTTGAATGCGGTACAGTTAAATCATTACAAAAACAAGGTTATTTAGTAAACACAAAATATTTTGCACCAACTTTGCCTGATTTGTCAAAAATACAAATAGTACAAGGTGATTATGAAAAAAAAGAGTTATCTAGAAGAATGAATACTACAAAACTTGTTGGAGATTTAGTCCAACATTACATAGATCATGCAAACAACAGACCCACAGTTGTATTTGCATCTAGTGTTGCTCATTCTAAATATATAGCCAAAATGTTTCAGCAAAACGGCATACCATCTGGACATATAGATGGCACAATGGAAGAAATAGAAAGAGAAACAGTTTTAGATGCGATGAAAAAAAATAAAATTCAGGTACTTTCTAACTGTATGGTTCTGACAGAGGGTTGGAATCTTCCAAAAGTTTCTGCCGTTGTACTTGCAAGACCAACAAAATCATTAGGGTTATGGTTACAGATGATAGGCAGATCACTTAGACCGCATGAGAATAAGGACAACACAATTATATTTGACCATGCAGGATGTATCTATGAGGGATTTGGTTTTCCTGATGATGACAGATTTTGGAAGTTAACTGTAAGCAAAGACAAAAAAGAGAGAAAGAAAAAAGAAATGCAACCTATAAGTAAACAACCTTTTTCATGTGTTCAGTGTGATTTTATATACAGACCCACAAAAGAAAATCCTGAGTGTCCTAATTGTTCTTACAAACCTACACAAAAATCAGTTAAATTATTAATAAAACAAGGCAGACTAAAAGAATTAAGTAAACCAAAAGAAACAAAAGCACATGATAAGAAAAAATGGTATGCACAATTATTGTTTATAGCTAAACAAAAAGGGTATAATATCGGATGGAGTTCGCATAAATTTAAGGATAAGTTTGGACATTTTCCCCACTCAAAACAAGTGTTACCACAAGCACCAACAAAAGAAGTTCTTGGTTTTTTAAAATACTTACAAATTAAACAGGCAAAATCTAAACAATATAAAAGGTTATGATTCATATAAAGTGTAGTATTTGTAATCACAAAGAATATTACAAATCAACTGAACAACTATTTAATGCTATTAAAATGTTTCAAACAAAAAAACATACTATTATTTGTTCTGATTGTTTGAATAGAAAGAGAAAAAAAAATGAATGAAAATATAATTGAAAAAAGACTAGAAGAAATTAGAAAGATTACACAAAAATATTCTGAAGCAAAATCTAGGCATACTTTACTTGAACATAGCAGGCATATAGTTCTGGCGGACCTTATGAGAGAATCCTATGAATCCAGTAATGATAAAGTTAGTGTTGCGAAATGTGAGATGATGGCACGATCACATCAAAAATATAAAGAACACATAAAACAACTTAGCATTGCAGAAGAACAATGTATTAAGCTGCAATGGGAACTTAAAATAATACAAATGAAATTTGAATCATGGAAAACAAATGTGTTTAATATAAATCAAGAAGCAAAAAACTATGGTTTCAAAAAATAAGAAGGCACATTATGACAGATTGTTTCAACTAGGTTGTATAATTTGCCGCAAATTAGGTGTTGATACTCCTCCGGAGATACATCACATTAAAAACCATACTGGAATGGGCAGGAAAGAGCCGTACAATAGAAGTATTCCACTTTGTGGGTATCACCATCGTTTATCCAATGAATCGTACCACCACAGTCCTAAATCGTTTTCCGAAAAATGGGGAAGTCAGGAGGATTTATTAAAAGAGGTTATGGCTTTATTAAAAAGGTCATAGCTAATACAATATAGAACAATTATTAATTTACAAGGAATGTATTAGCTATGTTAAGGTTGTATATCATCATAGTAGCAGTAAATCAATTCTTTTATTTCATCATCATCATGTAAAATTATACTTACTTGTTTTCTTAATTCACCAACTATCTCTCTAATATCTTCACCATCTATCAATGGTATGGTTTCTTTAATTGCATACTCTTCTTTTTCTTTTTCGTTCATGCTATAACTACTCATTTTTTTCCCCAATTAATATTTATCAATGTTATCGTTAATAAGATTTAATATTTTACCAATGTTTGGATCAGAGGATGTTATTCCTAACTGCTCAATGGTATCATCACCAACACCTAGGTCTTGCTCAATCCACTC
>TARA_R100000426_G_scaffold79087_2_pt1 | contig 19383 bp, 24 predicted proteins | sample TARA_R100000426 | Tara Oceans TARA_R100000426 (sample SAMEA2620421) | marine metagenome | biome: marine biome (ENVO:00000447); feature: surface water layer (ENVO:00002042); material: "saline water (ENVO:00002010), including plankton (ENVO:xxxxxxxx)" | depth 5 m
CTGGTAAGTTCCAAATTCGTTCATTTGGCGGTGCGATCAAACACCCAAATTACGATCCAATCAAAACACAACAATATGGAGATGATTGGGTTATGTATCCTGTAGATGGATATGGAAATCAAGAAATGGTCCGTTCGCTGATCAGGCAAGAAAAACCAGATGTCCTATGGTTTATGACAGACCCCCGCTTTTGGCATTGGCTTTGGGAAATGGAGAATGAAATTAGATCTCTTATGCCTATGGTTTATTATCATGTTTGGGATAATTATCCCTATCCTACCTACAATAAACAATTCTATGAATCAAATGATTTTGTTGCTACAATATCAAAAGTTACTGACGATATTGTAAAAACTGTAGCACCGGATGTTACATCTCAGTATATTCCACATGCTGTTAATAGTGACGTTTTTAAACCGATAGTGATTGAAACAAAACAAGATAAAGAAAATGTAGAAGAATTTAAAAAAGCCGTTTTTGGTGATTTTTATGATCCAGATAAATTTATTTTCTTTTGGAACAATAGAAACGCAAGAAGAAAACAATCAGGCTCTCTTATTTTTTGGTTTAATGAATTTTTAAATAAAGTTGGCCGAGACAAAGCGTGCTTAATTATGCATACGGCAGTTAATGATCCAAACGGGCAAGACCTCGCGGCAATCGTAGAGCATTTAGATCTACAGGACGGTCAGGTTTTATTTAGTCAAGAAAAAGTGGATTTACAAAGATTAGCAATGATATACAATATAGCTGATTGCACAATTAATATTTCTGATGCCGAGGGTTTTGGTTTAGCAACTCTTGAATCCCTTTCTTGTGGCACGCCAATTATTGTTAATATGACAGGCGGATTACAAGAACAAGTAGTTGACGGAGATAAGACTTTTGGTGTTCCGGTATACCCATCTTCAAAGGCTATAATTGGTTCGCAACAAATTCCATGGATCTATGAGGATAGATTAAATGGAGATGACGTTGTAGCTGCAATGGAAAAAATCTATAATATGACAAAAGAAGAAAGATTAAAGATGGGTCTAGACGGTAGAAATCATGTTATGAAAAATTATAATTTTGACAATTTCTGTAAAACCTGGGTCGATACATTTTTAGAAATTCACGAGCGAGAGGGCTCTTGGGATACGAGAAAGCATGATAATAGATGGGTTATCAAGGAGGTAGCGTAATGAAAGTGTTGGTTAGAGGACCGGCCCTAACTAGAACAGGGTATGGTGAACATTGTCGTTTTATTTTGCGCGCCTTAAGAGAAGTAGAAAACTTAGATGTTTACTTATTGCCCGTCAACTGGGGCAAATCAAGTTGGATTTGGGAAAACAACGAAGAGAGGACTTGGCTTGATGAAATAATTAAAAAAACAGCCATTCATATACAAGCTAAAGGTCAATTTGATATGTCTGTTCAAGTAACTATTCCTAACGAGTGGGAAAAAATGGCTCCCATTAACATAGGCGTCACAGCAGGTATAGAAACCACAAAAGTATCTCCAATTTGGATTGAAAAAGCCAATATGATGGATAAAGTTGTTACAATATCTAAACACTCTCGTGATACATTTTTAAAAACAGTTTATGAAGGGATTGACCAGAAAACAGGACAGAGAGGCACCTTACAATGTACAAAAGATATAGACATTGTTCATTACCCCGTTAAAACTTTTGACGACTTACCAGACTTAAATTTAAATCTACCTACTGAGTTTAATTTTTTGTCTGTGGCTCAATGGGGACCAAGAAAAAATATGAAAGCAACAGTGAAGTGGTTTGTTGAAGAATTTTTTGACAACCCAAATGTTGGCCTGGTCATAAAAACATTTTTAAAAGGTGGATCGGTTATGGATCGCAGCTTTTTAGATAAGGAGTTGAAAAGATTTGTAAAAAAATATGATGATAGAAAGTGCAAGATATATTTACTTCACGGAGACTTAACTGATCAAGAGATGCATTCGCTATACAGAGATAAATCAATTAACGCATTAGTAAGTCTAACTCATGGAGAAGGGTTTGGATTGCCGTTATTTGAGGCGGCCTATTCTGGATTACCAGTGATTGCGACTGATTGGTCTGGGCACTTAGATTTTCTTTACAAGCCAACAAAAAATAAAAAAGGAAAGAAAACTCTTAAGGCTCACTTTGCTAAAGTTGATTATGATATAAATCAAATACCGGAGGGTGTTGCCTGGAAAGGTGTTATAGAAAAAGATTCTGCTTGGGCGGATCCACAGCAAGGCTCATACAAAATGAAACTGCGGCAAGTATACAAAGATTATGGTAGGTTTAAATCTCAAGCTAAAAAACTCCAGCAGTGGATACTAAAAAATTTTCAAGAAGAATATCAATATGAAAAATTTAATAGTATTATAAACGAGTACTTTATAGAGACTGTCTCTGACCAAGAAATTGATGATTTATTTGCTAAATTAGCATGATTTTTTTTGTGGCCGATATGTTTGCGCAGCAGTATGAAGGCGGCGCCGAACTAACAACAGAAGCAATTATAGTTGATTCTTACTTTCCTTGCAATAAAATTTTATCCTCTGATCCTAGATTATTAAATTACATGAAAAACAATACCTCTGCGGTTTGGATTTTTGGTAATTTTTCTAATGTTCCAGAACAGGCTTTATTGTATGCTGCAAAAAATTTGGACTACTTTATATTAGAGTATGATTACAAGTATTGTAAATATCGCTCTCCAGGTAAACATAAATTAAGCGAAGGCAAATGTGATTGTGAAACAAAGCGTCACGGAAAGCTGGTTTCAATATTTTTAAATAATTCAAAAATGACTTGGTGGATGAGTAAAAATCAACTTTTACATTATCAAAGCAAATTTCCATTTTTAGATGACAAAAACAACAAGGTACTAAATTCTGTTTTTTCGAATAAAAAATTAAATTATATATTATCTTTAGATACAAAAAATAAAAACGATACGTATCTTATTCTAAACTCTCCTTCATGGATAAAAGGTGTCGATGATGCAATTAAGTTCGCAGATGAAAAAAAATTAAAATATGAATTGATCTGGAACTTAACTCACAAAGAAACACTAAAAAAATTAGCAAAATCAAAAGGCATTATATTTTTTCCCAAAGCTGGTGACACTTGCCCTAGAATGACTATAGAGGCAAAACTTTTAGACTGCGAATTAATATTAAATGACAATGTTCAGCATAGACATGAGCCATGGTTTCAAACAAGAGAAACAACACTAAATCATCTTAAACAAAGGACTAAAATATTTTGGGATGAAGTAGAGCTGCTAGCGAGTAAAAATTTATCACTGCCGGTCGTTAATAAAAATATTAAAGAAAAAAATAGATTTATTTTTGTGGTTCCGTTTTACAACTGCGCAGAGTGGATAGAGAAATGTGTTAAAAGCATTGTTAGACAGAAATATTCAAATTTTAAATGTTACTTAGTAGATGACATGTCTACCGATAACTCTTGTGAGAAAATTAAAAAACTAATAAAAAGCGACGATCGATTTGAACTAATAGAAAACAAAGATAAAAAATATGCGTTGGGTAACATAGCTCACGTTCTAGGCAAAAAAGATTTAAAAGATGATGATGTTATAATATTGATGGATGGTGATGATTGGTTGTCATCTTCGGCAGTGTTGTCAAAATTAAACAAAGAGTACAAAAGAAATGTCTTTTTAACTTATGGGAGCTATGTCTATAGCACAAATGGCCAAAAAGGAGTAGAACCCTCACAATACCCAGCCGAGGTTGTTAAGAATAATGCATTTAGAAAAGATGTCTGGCGAGCTTCACATCTAAGAAGTTTTAAATATCACCTGTGGAAAAAATTAGATCATACTGATCTTAAGAACGATGGTAAGTATTTTGAAATGACCTATGATCAGGCGATAATGCTTCCACTACTAGAAATGTCAGCTGAAAGGTCTGTTTATATACCTGAAGTGCTTTATGTTTACAATAGACAAAATCCATTAAGTGTTGATAAAATAAAAGCTAAAAAACAATCTGAGTTAGCTGTTCAAATCAGAAATAAAAAACCATATAAAAGAATATGAATATTAAACTAGAAAATGTCAATCTGCAAAGCGCATCTGGACCTAACCATTTTGCTGCAAAACTAGTTAAATATGGTAAAAAAAATGATTTATATTGTAATCAAAATACCTCCATCGATGCTAGGTTGTGTTTTATAGAAACAAGAGATTTTCAAAGCAAAACTCCTCTTTTTCAAAGATTAGATGGAATATATTTTAATTTATCACAACCTTACAAAATACAAAATCAAAACATTGAAAAAACATATCATCATTCTGCCGGTGTAGTATTTCAATCTAATTTTAACAAAAAATTAACAACAGAATATTTCGGAGAGCATAAAAACTCTTCTGTTATTCATAATGGTGCCGATACAGATTTTATAGAAACAATATCTCCGCTGTCTCATCCAAAGATAGATAAGTTTGAAAATGTCTGGTCTTGCGCCGCGTCCTGGCGGCCCCACAAAAGACTAAATGAGAACATAAGATATTTTTTAGAACACTCATCTAAAAAAGATTGTCTTGTTGTTGCAGGAAAATCAGAACAAAAAATAGAAAAAAACGAAAGAATTTTTTATGTTGGTGAGGTTTCTGTTCCTAATTTGATTTCTTTGTATAAACGTTCAAAATATTTTTTACATTTAGCTTGGCTGGATCACTGTCCTAATGTAGTTGTAGATGCCCGAGCTTCTGGATGCCAAATTATCTGCTCTTCTGCCGGCGGGACTTGTGAGATTGCTGGCCTAAACGCTGTTATTTTGGAAGAAGAAGAATGGAACTTCCAACCGGTTCAATTGTATAACCCTCCTAAGATTAATTTTGATAAAAAAGTTAAAAACAACTGGGATATAGATTATAATATGAACATAGTTTCTAGAAAATATAGAGACTTTTTACAACAGACGCTAGCCAAAAATGAAAACAAGCATAGTAATTCCAATAAAAACAAATAATCAAAGACTACCAGGAAAAAATACAAAATTACTAAATGGTCGTCCCCTGTATGATTACATTTTTAAAACTGTAAAAAAATGTAAAAATGTAGATAAGATTTATGTTGATTCATCAGATGACATGATATTAAACATAGCGGTTGAAAACAATTTTGAAACCATAAAAAGACCAAAGTACCTAAATGGCCCTGATGTTTCTGGAAACGACTTGTTAAACTTTGAGTTGCAAAAAATTAATGAAGATATAATTTGTCAAGTTTTTGTTACTTTACCTTTTTTACATCATGAGACAATTGACAACGCAATCTCCACTCTACAAAAGAATTCCAATGTAAATTCTGTTGTGCCGTTGTACGAGGTGTATGATCGATTTTGGCATACAGATAATAAAGAACAAATCAAACCGGTTAATCACGATATAGAGAAGCTAGTTGGAACACAATACATGAAGCCTATTTTGAGAGAAAGTGGTTTTTATGTTTTTAGAAGAGCCGCTTTTGAAAAAGAGCAAAAAAGAGTTACTAATAGGTTTACTACTATGATAGTTTCGCGCCACGAGTGTATTGACATAGATGAAGAATTCGATTTCATTTTTGCGGAGACATATGCTAAATATAAAAAAATATAATCTTCCATATTCTAAAGAAGACATTGAATATGTGCAAAAGCACATCGAATTAGTGTTAAAAAATGGATACCTCACAGATGGTGGAGAATATGTTAAAAACTTTGAATCAACTTGGTCTGATATAATAAATGTAAAAAATAGTATAGCTGTTAATAGTTGTACAACTGCTCTGGAAATTATTCTAAAAGCTATTGATGTCCGTGGCCATTCAGTTGTCGTGCCTACGTATACTTTTTTTGCGACACCACTGTCAGTGCACAATGCTGGTGCAGAAGTTATATACGCTGATATATCCAAAGAAACATTTTCTTTAAGCCTAGAAACTATTAAAAGTTCCATAAAGGATAATACAAAAGCAATAATAATTGTGCATGTTGGTGGAATAGTGAGCAATGAAATCCAAAAAATAAAAGATTATTGCGATGAAAGAGATATATTTTTAATTGAAGACGCAGCATGTGCACACGGCGCAAGCTATGAAGGTAAAAGTGTGGGATCTATTGGTCACTATGGAGCTTTTTCTTTTCACCACTCTAAAGTTTTAACAACCGGCGAAGGTGGAATGATTACATCTAATAAAGATGATTTAATACAAAAAATGCTTAGAATAAGAGCTATTGGTTTAGACAGAAGTGTCAACAATTTTGAAGTTTTTGAACTAGGTAACAACTATAAAATGTCCGAGATTACGGCAGTCTTAGGTCTTCTTCACTGCAAAAATTCTAAAAATATCTTTAACGAACGAAGAGAGTTGGCTAAATTTTATGACAACAATATAGAGTTAAATAACGGCTTTTCTAAATTTATGATTCCAGATAGAACTACCAGCGCTTATTACAAATACATAATTTTTGCCGACTCAAAAGAGAAAAAACAAAAATTTACTGATTTACTAAAACAAAAATATAATATACACTTACCACCGACGACTTACGAATATCTTTGTCACGAACAAAAAATAAATAAAAAAATAAAAAATATCACCAACCAAGATTATAAAAATGCTAGACATTTAATGGAAACAAATGTATGCTTACCAATGTATTGTGGTTTATCACTAGAAGAAAGATCTTACATAATAGAAAGCATAAATGAGGTGGTAAATGAAGAATTTTAAAGTACAATCTTTGATTAAAGATTATGAAGTCGTATTTTCAAATAATGTAAATAAACATCTTGAAGAAAGCGTTAAAAACACAAAATGTTTTTTTATTGTAGATAAAAAAGTTCATGAGTTGTATAAAAATAAATTTGAGGCTCTAAAGGGACAAAGTGTATATTTACTAGAGGCCATAGAAACAAATAAAACAATCAATCAAAGTCAAGAGATTATAAAACATCTGTTAAGTTCTGGCTTTAAAAAGAATCATAAGCTCGTGGCGATAGGTGGTGGAATAACTCAAGATGTTACATGCTTTGTGGCCTCTATATTATTCAGAGGCGTCCCATGGGAATTTTATCCAACAACACTCTTAGCACAATGCGATAGTTGTATTGGAAGCAAAAGCTCCATTAATATTGAGAAATATAAAAATCAAGTTGGAACCTTTTATCCACCTGAAAAAATAGTGGTCAATACAGACTTTCTAGAGACGCTTTTACAAAGTGATATCATATCAGGAATTGGTGAAATAATAAAAGTTCATTTTTTAAATCCTGAAAAGAAGTATCAAAAGTTGTTTGATTTTTATGATGTGTCTTTAGAGAGAAAAGAAGAACTAAAACAATTGATTTATGATAGCTTGCAGATTAAAAAAGATATCATAGAAGTAGATGAGTATGATAGAAATTATAGAAACATTTTAAACTATGGGCATACCTTTGGACACGCTTTAGAATCTGCCACAGATTATGCGATACCTCATGGAGCCGCAGTAACCTTTGGAATTGGAATATCTAATTTCATATCATTAAGAGAAGGATATTTGTCACAAAAAGATTATGATAAAATGGATCTTTTAGTTGAAAAAAATTCTAAATATCATGTTAAAGACATAAAAGATATTTCCATAGACTTATATTGGGAGTCTTTAAAGAAAGATAAAAAAAATATTGATGGAAATATATCTATAATTCTAACTAAAGGGTTTGGAGAGATGTTTAAAAAACAAATTGTTTTAAATGAAAGATACAAAAACAACATTATTGAATATATTAATTCTAAAAAATAAAGAGGATTAAAAAATGAATATTAATTTTGAAAATATAGAAAAAAAATGTAGTGACGTCACTGCAACAAAAGAATACACAAAGCTGGTTAATAAGTTAAAAAAATCAAAAAAGATTTTTCTAATAGGCAATGGTGGTTTGCACTTTGTGGCAAACCATATGGCAACAGATCTAACAAGATTAGTTCATGACAAGGTTGTTTACTCGTTTGAAAGTGTCGGGTTTATAACATCAAACGCCAATGATCATGGATTTAAAAATATGTTTGTAAGATGGTTAGAGACAACATCAAATGCTAGTATAGAAAATCCAGATGAGTGTTTAGTTATTGGGCTTTCTTGCTCTGGTAATTCATCAAATGTTATTAAGGCACTACATTGGGCCAAAGAGCAAAACATTGAAACGTTTTTATTATCTGGTCAAAACTCACAGGTTTTGGGAGATGGAGTAGATGAACTAAGCTTTGGTTGTGAATATTTCCACACGGTTGAGGTAATGTGTATGATGCTGCTTTATGATTTGATACACATGGTGGGTAGTCATTGTCCGTCTATTACAGAAGAAAAAAAACGAATGGCAGATAGTTCATTAAGAAAGGTATAAATTGAAGAATAAAAAACTTATAATTTTATGTCGCGGCAAATCATTAGAAAATATTAAACTTTTAAATAATGAAGAATATGATACGTGTATTATCGTTAATGATTTTAAAAGAGAAGTATTACATAGTTATGTTAAAGATTTCTTAGCGAAACAAAAAAATATTGAGCACTTTATCTGTAGGGAAAATTTTGCATTACTGACAAAACAAATGTATGATTATTTTAATGTTAAATCAGTTACGCTAAATGTTCTAAAAAAAGAATATAGCGGTGAGCCACCGTATCGAACTCCATCTAGATTGAAATTAATGCTTGATAATATGAACGTTAAGAGTAAATACTTAGACGACAGTATATTAAAATATTCAGAACCAAGAAAGCCTACTGAATTAAGACTACCTGGATTCCCTACAATGGGGGTCTTAACGACATCCTATGCAGCTGCCGTGTTGGGTTATACCGATATAACTGTGGTTGGATTAGATTTTTATGAGGCAGAGTATTTGACGGTTTGTTCTAGTACAAAAACCAAAGAGGCGCCAAAGAAATCAGGGATTGATAAAGCTCCTCGTATGAAGAACTTTTTAGCAAATTTATTAGAAAAATTTCCTGATACTTTATTTACTTTTTATACATATTCTAGTTTTAATCCTGGCTTAAAAAATGTTAAAATAAACAATAAGATACTTGAGGAGAACAAATGAAAATAGTTTCTTTAACTCTCGCTAGAGGTGGAAGTAAAGGCATTCCAAGAAAAAATATTGCACCTCTTTGTGGCAAGCCGTTGATATCTTATGTTGTCGATGCATCTTTAAGGTCCAAAGTTGATGAAACTTGGGTTAGCACAGAAGATGATGAGATAAAAGCTGTTGCTGAACAGTGCGGCGCCAGTGTAATAAGACGCCCAGTGGAATTGGCAACGGATACTGCAAAATGTGAAGACACCTTAGTCCACTTTGCTGAGAATGTTGATTTTGACATGCTGGTGTATATTCAAACAACTTCACCAATGGTGAGCAAAGATGATATAAATAAAGGAATTGCATTAATGCAAACTGGTTATTATGATTCTGTTTTCACTGTAACTAAAGAGCACTGGGTGCCGCGATGGAGTTTAGATGTAAAACCCATCGACTGGAATATTAGATACAGACCAAGACGGCAAACTATTGAGCCAAAATATATAGAAAACGGTGCCTTTTATATAACAACAAAAAGAAATCTTTTAAAAACCGGAATGAGGTATGGCGGCAATATTGGAGTTATAGAAATTCCATTCTCGCGAAGCTTTCAGGTCGATACAAAAGAGGAATTAATGGTTATCGAGGCATTGATGAAATCAAATGGGGTAAATGATGAGTAAAGTTTGGATTGTTGGGCCTTGTTCCATGGAAAGTGTTGATTTTTATCTTGACACTGCCGATGAAATATATAAACATATGAGTCAAACCAATTATGAGTGGTACTACAAAGCATCTTATGATAAGGCAAATAGAACTTCTCTTTATGGCGGCCGCGGCCCAGGGATGGATGAAGGAATAGAGGCTTTTAAAGCTGTTAAAGAAAAATATCCGGATATAAAATTACTCACTGATGTACACGAAACAAATCAAGTAGAAAAATTGGCTGAGTATATAGATTGTATACAAATCCCAGCTTTTCTATGCAGACAAACAGATTTAATTGTTGAATGTGCTAGACATTTTAAAAAAATTAATGTTAAAAAGGGCCAATGGTTGGGTCCAGATAACATTATAAAATCTCTTGATAAGATTAAACATACAAGTCCAGACTGTGAAGCATGGCTGTGCGAACGCGGCAGTAATTTTGGTTACGACAAAATGATAGTTGACTTTACTATTGTTGATGAGATCAAAAGGCATTTTGATAAATTTATTCTTGACTGCACACACTCTACCCAAAGAAGCAGAAAAGTTCACGTTTATCAAGGTGATCCTGTTCTGGCTGAAAGATTTGTTGTTGCTTCAAGTATACTTAATTACGATGGCGTCTTTATGGAAACACACCCTAGACCAAAGGAAGCTGTATCAGATGCTGATTGCCAAGTACCTCTTAATAGACTAGAGACAGTATTAAATGTTTATGATAAGGTTGAAAATTCTATAAAAGGATTTCAAGAATGAAAATATATTATGTTGATATTGATGGAACGATTTGCAATAACACTGATGGGATGTATAGCAAAGCTCAACCTATTAAAGAAAATATTAACACGGTTAACGCATTGTATGATAACGGAAATACAATAATTTACTGGACCGCGAGAGGAGCAGTGACCGGGATTAACTGGCTAGAATTTACCAAACAACAACTCGACAGCTGGGGAGCTAAGTATCATGATCTTAGGGTGGGTAAGCCACATTATGATTACTTTATCTGTGATAAAGCAATAAATTCTGATTTATTTTTTGAGAAACAAAATGGTTAAAGATGTTAAAGAAATAATTGCAAAAAAGAAAAGCAAAAATGCTATATTTTTAGGCTCTGGGCCATCAATATTAGATTTGAAGGATAATGACTGGCAAAAAATAAAACAGATGGATATATGGACGTCAAATAATTGGTTTATACATGATATAGTTCCAGATTTTTATCATTTAGAGGTGAAGATGCATCGTAATGGTCCTTTCGCAAAGCAAATGATAGAACTTAAAAAAGATGACTATAGAGAAGTTAATTGGATTTTAGATAAAACCAGACCATATCTTTTTGATATGGTAAAAGAAGATTGGTTTGAAAATATTTTTAGTTACAAAAAAAAGTATCGCTCTAATGATGGTCGCTATTTTCCAGATGATAATCATGTTCAAGTTAGTTGCATGGCTAGTATTACAGTAATTTTAGATATCATGAGTAAGATGGATTATGAAAAAATTTATTTTTGCGGTGTTGACTTATATTCATCTGAATATTTTTGGACAAACAACTCGGAGTATGAAAAGTACAATATACCTCAACTAATAAAAACTTGCAAACCAGACGAAAGGAATCCTAAAGACCGACACACAACTTTTAAAACTGCTAAATTTATAAAAGAATTTGGTGACTATAATGATATAAATTTTGTAAACCTATCTGAGAAAAGTGAACTGTCAAGATATTTAGAAAACGAGAAACTGTAAAGGAAATAAAAATGATTGTAGAAAAAAAGATAGACAATTTTAACATGACACTTGACATTTCGGATGGTGGAATATCTAGAGTTCTTTATACTGTTGGTGGCAGAGAAAAACTTTTTATGTCTATGTTAAGAAATACTATAAAACCTGGAATGACCTGTGTGGATCTAGGAGCAAACATAGGGTATACAACATTATACATGTTAGAAAAAGTAGGTCCAGATGGGCAAGTTTATGCCATCGAGCCTGACCAGCATAACATTGATTTACTAACCAAAAACGTTAACAATAACAGTTTTGAAAATATTTGTGAAATCGAGCGCTGCGCGATATCATCTGCCGATGGTAATTTAGATTTTTGGATTGCCTCACAACCAAATCTAAACAGCGTGAAAAGAACAAAACATAGCATAAGAAAAGAAGTGGTAAATTGTTATACGCTAGAGACTTTTTTGAAAAACAAAAAATATCCAAACTTTATCAAAATGGATGTTGAGGGCCATGAGGTAAAAATCTTAGAAGGTGCCTATAATTATTTTAAAAACAATGAAGGTACAACTTCTTTTTTAATAGAAGTACATCCTCACTATTATGATGAAGACAATAACTTTGCTGAAGTCATTAGAAAGTATTTTAAAATAGGATTTAAACCAAAATATGCTGTCTCTACACCAGTGGCAAAACCAAAAATTATAGTAGACGCAGGCTACGAACCCGTAATGTCTGTAAAGACAGATGGCTTTGTGAGAGGATTGTATAAAGATATGAAAGAAGACGACTTTGTAAACTTTTCTTGTTATGAACACAAAGAGGGTACAAGTAAAAAAGTTATTAGAAGCATTATGCTTTCTCGCGAGGTGTAACAATGAAATTTGGTATATGTGGCATTGGAAATATGGGCAGAAATCATTTAAGGATTTGCAAAAAGCTAGAAAGCGAACTAAAAGATTTTAAGTTGTCTGCACTGTATGATCCCAATATAGAAAAATATAATGATAAAGAACTTTTTTTGGATCAAATAAACGAATTAGATGCGGTATTGATTTGTGCACCAAGTGACAAACACGTTGATATATCTTTAGAATTGTTAAAAATTAATAAAAATTTAAAACTTTTTATAGAAAAGCCAATTGACGATGATAGAATAAAAGCACTAAAGTTACTGGTATACTCTAAAAATATATTTGTTGGGCACATTGAAAGATTTAATCCTGCTGTACAAAAATTAAAATCAATGATTGACGAAAAAAAAATTACCGGTATTAATTTAATAAGAACTAGAAGATTGGGGAACTTTGTTGCTCGCTCATCTGATTATGTCAATTTAGATTTATTAGTGCACGATGCAGATGTTGCTAATTATCTTATTGATTCTAAATTTGATGATCACTCTTTATACACTAATAAAACCAGAGATGATAATAAAACCGATTACGCAACTTTAATCTGTAAATATAAAAACGATCAAAATACAATACTGCTGTCTGAAGCTTCTTGGGTTGAACCAGAAAAAATTAGAACACTTGAATTAATATGTAACGAAGGTAAATATTTTCTAGATTATATTAAGCAAGAAATACAATATATTTCATACACCGGTGAATGTGAAGCAGTGCCTGTAGAAAAAAGCGAACCTCTTTATGAAGAATTGCATAGTTTTGTAAAGTTTGTGAGGGGTGAACAACCAACAGGATGTCATATTGTTCATGCTTTGTCGGCCTTAGAGATGGTTTCATAATGGAGATCTTAACTTGGTGCGACCCAAAGTATTTTAAATTTGCAAATGCTTTAATAAGAAGCATTAGATATCATGGGAATAAAAACTTAATACACTTTAATTTACTTGACTTTACTGATAAAGACTTTTATAATGTAAAAAATAAGTTTTCTAAAGATACAAAAATAAATTTTATCAGAACTAGTTCAGAAAATAATAATTTCAATGTTCATAACAAAATAGAATTTTACAGAAACTATAGGCCAAGACTTTTCCTTGAACTTTTAAAAAATAGTAAAAGTGGAAAGCTTTGTACTTTTGGCGCCAACGGCATTGTGTTCGATAATCTAAATTACATTGAAGAACACTTAGATCATAATGATTTTGTTTTTTTAGAACGCTCTAAAAATAATATATTTTCACTTGAGCCAAAAAAAGTTTGTGGTATAAACGATGTACAAATGTTAGTTGAACAAGGTAACAGTATTGATGATATACTAAAAACAACAACTGGTAAAGTTGTTCTATTGGGAACACATGCAATGAGAAAGAATCAAGTGTGTATTGATATTATCAATCGTTGGATAAAATTAATAGAAAACACTGACTCAATGAACAAAACATTTTCAGATATGAACTATTTTGTTAAATCTGTAATTAATTATCAAATGGAAAACAACGTAAAAATAAAAATGGAAACTGCCATAAACACTCCTAGAGATTTAAATCCCTATTGTGATACCTTATTTGGCGATAATAATAAAATATGGTTTGCAAAAGGACATACAAAATGGAAAAATAAAAAATATTTAGAAAAGGTTAACTTTTTTTCAAAGTATGAATATGAGGTTTGATGGTGAAAATTAATTTTATAAATCAAGCTAATTATAAAAGTTTTAATAACTTTGTTAGACAAACAAGGTTTGATTATACGAATAACATAGAAAAACATTTCCCAGAAACTGTAAGATTAGAGGATATAACTGCTTCATCATCGCTAATTAATTAGCTAATAGGCTAATGCTAATTAAGGAGCGAACTCATGTCAAATAAAGATCTTTTAGTAATTTTAAACCCAAGAGATGAAAAGGTCTGTGTAGATTCTCTTAAAAGCGTGGCCATTCCAAAAGTTTGGATAAGTGGGTTTAATGAAAGGGATGCCTTATCATCCATTATGAAAATAGTGAATGGCGAAAATATTAGCAAAAACGGAAGCGACTTAGATGTAGCACCAATATATCAAAACTACATATTAATATCTGATGATGTGATTATAAATCAAAAAAATATTGATGTAATTGTAAATAACAATAAAAAATATGATGTGCTAACCGGGTATTGCAATTTAAATCCCAATTCGAAACAAATTAATGTTTTACCTGCTAAATGGGGTAATAAACTAACATTAAGAGGTCCAACCAAATCTCCTAGAAAAACAGATTATCCATGGTACCCACATGAAGAAAATATTGATCATGCAAAATATACACGTAAGTATTTAATGGAAAATATAGAAGAGGATATTTTCGAAACTTATGGAATTGGCTTTTCTTTAACGTCATTTAAAAGACATGTCCTGCAAGAATATGGATTATATACTTACGGGAACCGCAGCACCGGAGGAGCCTCTGATCACCAAATAAGCTATAGAATTGTTAAAGATGGAAAATATAAAATGTTTGCTCATAAAGATTGCTACTTTGAACATTTAAAAATAAAAAGATTTAAAAAGAAAAAGCATAAAAAAATAATTTGGGAAATTTAAATTTTAAAGAGCGTCATGTTACAATTGTTTAATGCCTACAGCGGAAAAAAAATACTTTTTACATGAAACTTCAATACTTGATAGTGGCGCGCAAATTGGAGAGAATACAAAAATATGGGCATTCTCTCATGTTATGAGTGGTGCAAAAATAGGAAATAATTGTATAATTGGAGAGGGCGTACATATAGGCAATAATGTCATTATTGGAGATAATGTAAAAATACAAAACAACTCAATAATATATGAAGGCGTCACAATAGAGAATAATGTTTTTATCGGACCAAATGTGGTTACAACAAACGACATAAGACCAACAGCAACTGGTGATTGGAAAGATCGATTTAGAAAAACATTATTTAAAGAGGGTTGTAGTGTTGGCGCTAATTCCACTATAGTCTGTGGCAATGTAATCGGTGAAAGATCTTTAGTTGGCGCCGGTTCTGTTGTAACAAAGAACGTCCCACCAGATACAGTAGTCGTAGGAAACCCAGCAAAAATTTTAAGAGGTTAAAATGCCGGTAGTTATTAGAAATATATTTGAAGAATATGTAAAAGAGAGATTTGATCTAGAAGATTGTATAGCTGTCAATAATGGCACAGCAGCCCTAATCGCTCCTTTGTGGTCACTAGATTTACAACCAGGAGATGAAGTAATCACAACTCCTTTTACTTTTATAGCCACTAGTAATGCAATATTAATTGCTGGTGCAAAACCAGTATTCGTCGATATAGACCCAAACACATATTTGTTAGATCCTAAAAAAATAGAGGCTGCAATAACTCCCAAAACAAAAGCAATCATACCAGTTCACCTATACGGTAGGGTGTGTGAAATGGAGAAAATAAACGAGATCGCAAAAAAACATGACCTTGTTGTTATTGAAGATACGGCTCAAGCTTTTGGTGCCGAATGTCATTGTGGTAAATTTGCAGGAATGCTGGCTGATTGTGGAACGTTTTCTTTTTACAAAACCAAAAACATATCTACGTTTGAAGGTGGAATGATATGCATCCCAAAAGGATCGAAACTTGATCATAAGAAAATTAGATCTATATGCGATCAAGGTCAAGTAGGAAAATATAATCACGAATATATAGGCTTTAATTTTAGACTAGCAGAGCCCTTGTGCTTGATGGCTCTAGAACAAATGAAATTACATATGACTGGTGTAAAAGCAGAGTTAGGATTAAGAGGACCCGAAAAAGGACACTATCCAAGAGTTGTATACGACCAGCCGATATATAAAAAACTTGGCATTACTGGAGATTGTCCAATTTCAGAACAAGTAGCAAAAAGTATTAGAGAGAGGAAATAAAATGGCTAAATGTTTAGTAACGGGACACAAAGGGTATATTGGCTCTCACTTGTATAAAAAGTTAAAAGATTTGGGTCACGAAGTCATGGGCATCGATCTTGTTGAAGATCATAATATCCTGAATGATTTAAGAGAAAAATTTCATCCGGCTTATTTTAATTTTAAACCAGAATACATTTTTCATTTAGCTTGTTTTCCCCGCGTGGCGTATAGTGTTGAAAATCCGATACTGACCATGGAAAACAATGTACTAGCGGCTAGCAATGTTTTAAACTTTGCCAAGCATATGGGCGCAAAAAGAGTTATCTATTCCAGCTCTTCTTCGGTGGTTGGAAACGGCAGCGGCCCTGCAAGTCCATATGCACTACAAAAGCTGGTTTCGGAAATGGAATGTAAACTGTACGCTGACTTATACGGCGTTGATACAGTGTCTTTACGATACTTTAATGTATATTCAGAAGATCAGAAAGCAGATGGACCTTATGCAACCGCTATTGCTAGTTGGATGAAAACAATAAGAGAAAACAAAACACCTTATATTACTGGCGATGGAGAGCAAAGAAGAGATATGGTGCATGTATCTGATGTTGTTAGTGCAAATATCTTTGCAATGGAGTATACACAAGATTTTTGTGGACAAAACTTTGATGTCGGCACCGGTAGCAATATTTCGTTAAATGAAATTAAACAAATAATTCAAAATCATTTTCCTGATTTAAAATTTGATTATGTTGAGAATAGAAAAGGCGATGTTATGTTAACCAAGGCAGATATTGGTCCTTTAAGAGATCTTGGGTGGAAAGCTAAAGTTGGAATCCAAGCAGGAATAAACAATTGTTTTGAGGAGTTGAAAGGTGGACAATAATACTATTGGGGTAATCGGACAAGGTTTTGTCGGCACGGCGATACGAGAAGGCTTTAAAAATTTTGTTAATATTGAAACTTATGATAAATTTAAACAATCAACTTGCAACTCTTTAGAAGAATTAAGCGAAAAAGCAGAAATAATATTTGTTTGTTTGCCAACACCGATGAGAAAAAATGGAGAATGTGATTTATCAATAGTTTCAAACACAATCTATAAATTAAATTCTTTTAACAATAACAATATTGCTGTTATAAAGTCAACCGTTTTACCCGGAACAACAGAAAAATTTAACAAGGAGTGCCAAAACTTACAAGTTATTTTTAACCCTGAGTTTCTAACGGAGGCAAACTTTATTGATGATTTTAAAAATCAAAATAGAGTTATCATCGGAGGCCCAAGACCAGGAACAACAAAAGTGAAAAATCTCTATAGAAAATGCTATCCATCAGCATCTATTATAAAGACTGGTTCAAACACTGCAGAAATGGTAAAGTATTTTACTAACTGCTTTTTGGCCACAAAAGTTAGTTTTTCTAATGAAATTAGACAAATATGTGAAAAAATTAACGTAGATTATGATAAAGTAGTAGAGTATGGTCTTTACGATCAAAGAATAGGGAGAACTCATTTTAGCTCCCCAGGTCCAGACGGTAAGTTCGGCTTTGGAGGTTCTTGTTTTCCAAAAGATGTTAACGCTCTAATCAGCTTTGCTGAAAAAGTTGATGTAAACCCGATGGTATTAAAATCTACTTGGGGTAAAAATTTAGAGGTTAGACCCGAACGAGATTGGGAACAACTTAAAGGTCGCGCAATTAGCGAAGAATAAGGAGAAAATATGACTGAAATACAACACACAAACCTATCGAAACAGGCCATCGGTGCACTTATGATGGCATTACAAAAATCTTTATTAGAACAATCTGATATTGTACCTGTTTTAGAGGGGTTTAAGATGACTAGTTCACCAGAGGGTTTGGTTGTACTGAACCCGCCATTGGTTAAACTTAATGAAGAAACAACAGCTGACTGGGATGTTGTTTGCGATCAACCAGAATAAGGAGATAAAAATTGCCGATATATGTTTATCAGTGTGGAGATTGTTTAGGGGAGTGGAAAGAAAATCACTTAATGTCTGAGACAATAGAAGAATGCCCATGGTGTTCTTCAAGAAACATTGGACGGAAGCCTAGTAACTTCTCATATAATACTAATAAACAAACAAAAAAGAAAAAAACTGGTGATTTAACTAAAGAGTTTATTGAAAGCTCTAAAGAGGACCTTAAAAACCAAATAAAGGAACTAGATAATAGCAGATGACACAACTTTTCTTGGCTCTTTCAATTATTCTTAACTTTGTTTTTATTTGGTATGTTATTCAACTTTTAAAAAGATTCTTAACTTTTCAAGATGAATTAGATACTTTTAGTGAAACATTAGAAGAATATAGAGATCACATTGACATTGTTAATGGACTTGAGCGCTTTTATGGAGATGAAACTTTAGCAAATTTGCTTCGTCACTCAAAGGCACTTGTTGAGGAATGCCAAAGTTTTCAACGTGTCTTAAGACAAGAGGAAGAATATGCCGAGGAAGAGAACTAAAAACCATTATTTTAGAAAAGAACATCAAGATGCAATAGTAGAATATTGTCAAACACAAGATCCCAAACGACGCAATGATCTTTATAAAGAGTTTATTGGCCCAGTTTTTGATGAAATGGTAGATAAAATTGTTTATACTTATAAATTTACATCTCTTCCTAACATTGATTCTCTTAAAGATGATTGTAAAAATTGGCTTATAACAGTTCTTAATAACTTTGATCCGGACAAAGGGTCAAAAGCATTTACTTACTTTAGCGTTGTTTCAAAAAATTGGTTTATCGCTGAAGTAAAAAAGACATCAAAAAAAGCAAAAAGAGAAACCCACCTAGAAGAGTACTTTCTAACCCACTCTGATACATCAAACACACCTTCAATACAGCAGCTAGTTGTTCGTAATACCTACATTGAAGACCGCAACAAACACGAATTCTTTTTGCACCTTAGCAAAGAAATAGAATCTTGGAAAAAAATGCCTCTTAGAGAAAACGAAGTTAAAACTATTCAAGCTATTGAAATTCTTTTCAATGAGGCTAATAACATAGAAATTTTTAACAAAAAAGCTATTTACTTGTATATTAGA
>TARA_R100000426_G_scaffold7301_1_pt1 | contig 18694 bp, 21 predicted proteins | sample TARA_R100000426 | Tara Oceans TARA_R100000426 (sample SAMEA2620421) | marine metagenome | biome: marine biome (ENVO:00000447); feature: surface water layer (ENVO:00002042); material: "saline water (ENVO:00002010), including plankton (ENVO:xxxxxxxx)" | depth 5 m
AAAACCTCTTGCCGTATAATCACCAGAAATAAATCTTCTAAAATCAGTAAATGTTGCACTTCCACTATTTGGATCATCATCTGTCGTTGCTACAAAAAACTCAACAGTTGTCGAATCAAATAAACCGTCAAAAAAACCTTCTTTTGCATCAAAATCGCCAAGTGCATCATCAAAAAATGTTGCATTATCCACTCTGCTAATATCAAAATTTGGGGTTAGTTTTGATGTGAATTTTCCACCAGTATCAAATTTTGTTGCAAATTCATAACTTCCAGTCGATGCTACTGCACCACCTCCTGCATCAAAGTTACCATCTACATCATCAAAATTTCCAGAAACAGAGTCAAAATTATTTGTCGTATCTAAAATTAATTTTCCAGCAGTTGTTTTAACGACATTTACTTTTGTTCCTGAAAATGATGGGTTTTCTGTAATTGTACCCACAACATTTTGAAATTTAATTTTATCTATGATTGCAACAGAACTTGCCTCAACCAAAGATGTATTTCCTAATTTATCTACTGCCTTACAAAAATAAGTTCCTGTAACTGCTGGTACAGTCACAGATTGTGCTGGTCTTGCAACTTTTGGCACAATATCCATTGAATTTGCATATGTTGCACCACTTGTTAATTTACTGTGCCTTATTTTATAGTGCGATAAATCTAAATCTGCTACTGGTGTCCATGTTAAATGTGCATCTTCTCCAGTTATATTGACAGAAAAATCTTGAACATCTGCTGGTGGGGCAATTTTACCTATAACAAGATGATCAACTGATGAATATGCAGATTTTGTTCCAAGGGTTGTTATAGCTCTTGCTCTAACATTATATGTAACATTATCTTCCACATTTACCAACTCATATTTGTTATCTGTGGCCCTACCCATTGATATATAATCCGTATCTGTAGATTGTTTTGCTTGTACTTCAAATTGATCAACAAATGAATCTGTAGAACTAACGGTGGCTGTAAGAACTGTAATGGCTTCTTCATTAAAGGTTCTTAATGTATCTGAAGTTGTTAATGTTGGTGCAGATGGTGAAAAAGGATTTGGTAAGGTGGTATTATTTGAAACAATTGCAACTTCTTCTGCACTCCAGTCATAAACACTTGAAGATATTTCGCGTAAATCAAGGTCAACAGCTAATTTGCCCTCATTATCAGTTGCAAATCCCCATGCCGCAACTTCAAATGGTTTATTGGAAAACCCTAATCTTGTATTATTTATCAATACTGTATCACCAACTTCAACATTAAATCCAGTGAGCTTTGCAGGAAATTTTAAAGATATTTGTTCTCTATTTCTAAAAAGAATAATTTTTGCTATTCTTTGTGCCATAGATGATGATGTTGTAAAATGTAATTCTACATCTGTGAATATTTTTTCACCATTATCTTCAGTTACAAATGTGCTTGATGTGATAGACGGAAAATCTGTTGGCTGGTAATTCTCTGTTGGATCAGCAAAAACACCTTTTATTGAATTAAAACTATCTCTTCTTGAATTTCTTGTTGTAACACTAATACCCTCTCTCAAATCATCATCACCTAATGTTACTGCTGGTGTGGAATATTCACCTACTTTTAGATTCCACTTACCACCAGAATAATACACAAGACCAAGACAAGATGATGTCATGTCTTTTAAAATTTTTGCAGGTGTGCTACCAGTGTCAATTATACCATGTGTTTCGTATCTTTTTTCAGTTCCACCAGCATCTAATGTAACATTTTCATCACAAGAGTTGGCGGCGGCAGTAAATGATGTATCATTTATTTCTGTTGTATTCGCACCTAGTCCATATCGTGTATCTAGGAGATAATCTCGTATACATAAGGCACTATTTGCAGAAAATGCAGTACTTGTTGTTCTTGGATCATATACCTTTTTACCTTTAACAACACATGAAACATTTGGAATTCCATTTGGAAAAATATCATTACTGAATTTTAATCTTACATACATATATGCAATACTTCGTAGTCGATGATTTGTTGTCCAGTTACTATCCTCTGAAACAAGATCAGTGTCAGCCGTTTGGTCATCAGTTCCTAAATGCGTTTTAATTCTTACAAATTTTGTATCACCATCTACATATTTTGCAGTGGTAACAAATCCATCACTACCAACCGTAACAGTATCTTCGTTAATTTGGAAAGATTCAAACGATTGTATTTCATGAGATGCAACTGCAAATATCAAATGTAAAAATTCATTATCGTTTGTTGCAGATGCATATACCAAATTTCCAGCAACGCGTCTTTGACCATAAATTGCTGTTCTTTGCATAATTGCTTGTTTGACATTTATCAGTCGTTGTTGTGCTGATTCTCCTAAAGATGAAAAATTTGGCGCAAGATTTGGAACCTTTGGTTTTGGGGTAAGTGCTGATGATGCAAATGCAAGGACACCTCCAATTGCTAGATTGATTGCGAAAGTTTTTAAAGTTGCGATTGTAAATAATGTTCCTGCGGCGGCGGCGGTACCAATTGTTGAAGCGGCCGCGGCAACAACCACTGGTATTGCCTGTGGCATTAATCAATCCTCCATGCTAATTTTAAATCTTCTCTTGGAATAGAAACAATGCCTTTTTCACTAACAAAAACACCTATTCTACCCATACAAAGACCCATAGCAAAAGAATCCAGAGTTCGCATTGAAACAACATCACCTCTACTGGCAAAATTTAAATTTATTTTTTTTAATCTTGCATTACAACCAGCTATCCAGCTTTTGAATCCCAATTTTTTTAATATTTCTTTACCCTCCTCTAATGTTGAATATGTACCATCAAATTCTGGAAATAAGGTATCGCCTGTTATTATTTTTTGTGCTTTGATGGTGAAAATACAACAATCATTTGTTCCGTACTCAAAAGGCTTAAATCTGATTTCATCAATATAGTCGTTCAATTTACTTTCCCAGTTTGTTACCCTCATTTACCACCCCAGTTTATTTCTTTATCTTGTAAATCAGTTACAAAATCTAGTCCCAAATCACCAGTAAATAGCCTTTTTTGTTCCTCACTGGTGTATCTTGATTCATTTGGTTTTTCTAAATCAATAAGTCTTGATTCTACTGCCATTGTTATAATTATTTCTTCTGCCTGATCATTAATTGTCATAGCATCCATTCTACCTTGAAATAATTGGTAAACATTATTAACAAGACCATAACTTTCATTCAACATACCTAAAAAAACAGTGAATGTTCTATTTTGATAGTTTGCATTTAACGAAGCCGCTAAAATACTGGCATCTAAACCACTTAATGCTACATTAAGATTTGTTGCCTTTATCTCCGAGGTTTCCTCAACTGCACCAACACTAAGTAATGAGCCACCTCCTGTATATGTTTCAGAATTAATGGTAATATCACCAAGTCCTGTCCATAGCCGAACATCACCTTCAGCAAATTCTGCTTTGAATGCATAAAAAGGTTTGAGTGAATCAGAACTTAACTGAGTTAAAAAATCAGATGTAAGCCCTCTAGACATAGCAACCTTTTATTTTTTTTTAGATGTTTTAAATGATTTCAGTGACAATTTTTTTTTGGGTTTTTCTTCGTATTTTGGTTCAACATCAGATGGTAAAGAATCATCATCTTTGGTCATTGGTATTACAACCTCTGCATCAATTATCATTGCATGATTATCTCGTACAAATCTCTCACCGACTTTTTTGAGCCATTCTGGTGAATCTGGTATAACTTCATCAACTTGATACAATTTTGTTGTTACACCTAATGGGTCGTTGATTCCAATTGTTTTATTTATCATTTTATATGGCATTTTTAATCCTTTAAAAATACGAGGGGTTTTTACACCCCTTGTATTTCAGTCTATTTATTAAGCATTATGTGCAGTAATGGTATTATCAGATGAATGCAGAGCATTTCCTTTAACAACCATTAGTCCAATCGGTGTACCATTTGAATGAGTACCAGTTTTGGCTATCACCCCTCTGATATACCTTTTACCACCGATATAACCAACTTGCGTTACAGTTCCTGTTGAATCTGGGTTACCAGAGGTTCCAGCAGTGCCTGTTCCGTCAATTTTCAACCAAATACCATCTGCGGCGATTGTGCCATTTGTAATATCTGATTGAGTTACATCAGTAAATGTTGAATTATCATCAGAATGTTCTAACGATATTTCAAAATGGACAGATGAAGATAAAGTATCTCCCTCTGCACCAATAAATGCAATTAAAGTTGCACTCTTATAACCTTGTAAATCTACACCAGTTCCATTTGCCGCGGCAGTTGTAACTGTAGGTTTGTAAGAAAGTGCAACCGCAGTATTATTTGCTAAATCAAAGTTCATAATTTACTCCTTTCTTAACTTGGTACATAACTTTGTAATGCTTCTTTCAATACAACCTGTCCACCAACTCTTTTTCTAGCAACATATCTAACATTACCAGATGTTGCTTGAGTGAATGGGTCACGAAGAATTGAAAGGTTAACCCTATCAACAACCATATATGCTGAACGGAAATCACCAAAGACGATGCAAACTGCACTTGAGCCAACATCTGCCATATCTGGCATTTCCACATAAGGGAAACCAAGAATTGTGTTTGGTGTTCCTGCTGTTAACATCATACCTGGTTGAAATACATATTGACCAGCAGAATCTTTTAACTGCCTTATTAATGCTAATGTAGCTCTATTGAATACTAATGTTGCATTTTGGTTATATGGTGTTTTGATAGCATGAACTAAGCTAAGAAGGCTATCTGCAGTTATAACACCACTACCCCCAGCAGTTGATCCACCTACATTTGTGGTGAAACCTTCTGGTTTGTTAATCTTATCTCCAACCGTCATTGCATTACCTTCTGCTTTTGCAAATTGTGTTGCAAATTCTTGTTGCATTTCTGATTCAAGATCAAACACAGAGTCTTCAAGTTCTTGCTCTGAAATATCAATTAAAGCATATTGCTCATGACATGGTATTTCTTCAAGTTGTGTTGTGTAACCAGTTGTTTCGCTTCTTGTACCACTTTCTGCAGTCCATTGGGCTGAGAATGTTGCACTTCTAACTGGAACTTGAACACTTCTTTGTGATGTTGCTCTAACTCTTGCCAAAGAACGAACAGGAGAAATTTCTGTTAAGGTTTTTAACAGTTCTCTCATGTATTCTGGTGGAGCCAGAAAACCAGCTTGTGTATCATCTGATACTGTTAATGCCTTGACTTCATCTGGTGCAAGGGCATCTTTGCCCTTTCTTAACCATCTATCAAAGATTTGTATTTTTTTTTCTACTTGTTCTGGTGATCCATCAACACCCGGTCTTTTTAACATAGATTCGAATGTTGCAATTTTTTCATCAACTTGTTCTTGTTGTTTTGTGTGAAGTGTCATTTTTTGATTAACATCTTCTAAAGTGTCTAAAGATTCTTCAATCCTTTTCAACTTTTCATCAACAAGTGGATCAGTAGAACCTTTTTTTTCTAAATCAGTCAATCTTTGGTCATTGGTTGCTTTAAATTCTTTAAATGCCTTACCTTGTTCCTCAATTGCTGACTTAACTGTATTAAGGTCTATTTCTGACATAATTACTCCTTTATAATTTTTGTTAAGTTGTTAATTGATTTTAATAATTCTGGCATCTTTTCACCAACCTCTCGTTGAGATAGCGCCTGCGTCAATGCTTTTGCACCCATTTTTGATTCGCTTCTTGATAATCCTACATCTCGCAGGATATCTTCCCAGTCGCGAATCGTTGTATCAGCACCTTTCACTTTCCTAATTCTAGCTTTTGGATTCATGGGAAAGGTTACTGCTGAAATCTCCATTAAATCGACATTTTTTAATTTTCTTTTTTTGCCATCATCGTCATAATGATAACCCTTAGCATCTACTTTATATCCAATAGATAAACCATCAATTGCACCCATTTTCATTAACTCATATACCTCTTTGCCTCTTTGAGTGCCTAATGCTAGTTTACCTTCTACAAGAAGTCCTTTTTCGTCCTCTTCCATTTTCTCAAATACACCAATTGGTTCATCTGTTTTATGCATAAATAACATCTTGATTTGCTTAGGTGCTTTTTTTCTTAAAGAAGATGTAAATGCTCCTTTTTCTACAATGTCGTTACCCAAATCTTTATTGCCAAAAATACTGGCATACCCAGAAAATTTACCTTCTTTTTCTTTGTCATCATCATCGTGATAAGCTTTCCATTCACAAACAGTATCGTAATATTTTATTTCTTGCTCTTGATTTTCTACAGATTCACTCATATCTTGATCCTTTCGACTGTTACTGAAACTATTTTGGCAGATAGCTAATCTTTGATACCTTCCGTATTCAGATTGCATTGTTGAGTCAGACATACACCTACCCATAAATTCATCTTCAGTTTCAGAGCCAGTTGGTTTTGGTATTGGCATAACTAAACTATTACCATAATAGTGTAATTATCGCAAGTCGTCTAGTTTTTTTTTAAGGTATAACCTAGTAGACATTCAGGGCATTAAGGATACACTTATTTTGTGGTTCTTAATGAGTTTTCTTGTATAACTGTGTGTTGATTACCCATTCTTTTTTCTTTTAATATTTTTAATATTAGTTTAGCTTTTTGTGGTGTTAGTTCCATTGTATTTGTAGTGTTTCCTAACCCGTCAAATATTTTGACACTAAAACCATAATCAGTTTCTTTTAATTTTTTAAATTGTTCTCTTACATAATTTTCGTGTCTATCCATTTATATTCTCCATTAAAATTTGTTTATATTTTGGTTTATAATAATTTGCATAATCATCATTTAACCTTAATGATTTATGCCTTTTCCAGTAACTTGGCATATCAAAGTATTTAAATTGTTCTCTTACTAAATCATTTATTTGAGAATTAGAAAAACCTCTAAAAATAAGACTAATTAAATGTTTATCAGATGACATAATTGTACCATCAATCAACTTTAATCTGTTCCTTAAATCGATTAGCCTTTCTTTAAAATAATCTTTTTTTAAATATCTCATTTTTTTTTCCTTTCTGTTGGGTTGACTTTTGGTGCAACCCTTTGACCATAAACTTTACCATTCCTTTCTAATTTCTTTTGGTAAATAAATGCAGTGTCCATAAATGTTTATATTAAAATTTTGAAACACTTTTTTATTAATATTTGGTATTGGTTTTTTTATTAATGCTTCCTCATCAAACAATAAACAACCACCATTTTCTAATTCCAGCATTTCAACAAATCCACCGATGTGATTTTGTGCTTCGTCTAATGTTGGCTCTTTATCTCCAATTTGATATTCTGTATATTTGACTTGATTAATTGTTGTACCTTTCATTTTTTCTCCTAATTTGTAATTATCAATTCTGGGGTGGTTTTACCCACCCCTTGTTTATATTAATCAACTTTTTGTTTAGTATTTTCAAATATTATTTTTTGTAAATGAGATTTTTCAAAAACAAAGAAGTGCTTAGGAACTTTTTTTTCTTCGATTTTTTTTGTCTTTTTATTCTTTTCTTGTTTTACAAGAATTTTTGTTAATTTGGCACAAGCTTTTGCACCTTTTAGTTCTTTTCCTGTAAGGTTCCAATAATTAACTGCTTGTTTGAATGTGCAAAATTCAGAACCCAACCCAGATAATTTATCAATATTGGCACCTTGGTATGGTTTGTTTGTAGTAAAATTTATCATTTTTTTTCCTTTGTTAAGTTTATAATTAAATACTACCATATGGTTTAAATTAATTAAACATTTATTTTTATATTTCTTCTAAGTTATTGATTTTATTACATTCTTTTTTTCAAAAAAATGTTTTTTTTATTAATGAAACTACAGATTTTGACAGATTCAGCTTACCTCATCATCATCTGTTATATATAAAACGACACAACGACAATTAATTACATTTTTTGCACCCCCTCTTGGGTCACCTGGGTACTTCATTGGCATACCTCCAACGGTAAAATCTTCATCTAGTCCAACTTCTTGTCCATTGACTGCAACATGAATATCTCGACTTCTTTCATCTGGTGTTGTTGACCATCTTTTTTTCAGATTAGGTATTGCTTGACTTTCTGCAATTCTTTGATTAGCAAATGAAGCGGCATTATGTGTTTCAGTCCTTGCTATTGTATTGGCTCTGTATCGTGTGTAAGAACTATTTGCATATTTTCTTATTTGATTTGCAATCACTGTTTGACCTTCGTTTTCTTCTAAATTTTTTTCTATAATCTCTATAATTTTTCTTCTTGTTGTTTCGACAATGCCAACAATTTTTGTTCCTCCATTTTCTCGTAAATATTCTTGGTAGATTATTTCAAATTGTTCTTCGTTTTTTTGCAACATTTCTAACATTCTTGACCCAAAGGCTCTTATAACCGTTGAATAATGTTGAGCAAATAATTGAAATAAAATATTTTGTTGATCAAGAATTAGTTTTGATGTTGGAACATTATTAATATACAATTCTGCATATTCTTCATGAAAATTTTTAAAGAAATCACGAAGTTGTTTTTTAAATTTTTTTTCATAATTATTTCTTAATCTTGTTTGTTGAAGAAACTCTTTACGAATATTGATTCTTCTTCTAAGGGTATTCCTTATCTGTTTGAATAGATGTTTCAATCTTCTTTTTCTTTTGCTCTATAAAGTGGGTGATCTTTAGGAAATAAATCTCTATCAAATTGACCGCTTCTAAATCTTCCAGTCCTCACCGCAAATAAATAGGCATTAACCCTAGCAATTGCCCACTGGTCTGGTCCAACCACATTTCGTCTCACAGATTCTGGATTTGTGCGATATGCCCCTACACCTCGTCTAAATACACCTTCTAACATTCTCAATGTTACCCTTTTTCCTTTCTTATCTCCATGTTTGTCATTGTGTTCTTTCATTTTCCCCTGCAATGTTTTTTTTATCCTTGCAGATACTTGTTTTGTTTCGCAATCTTCACAACAAGATTTTTCAATTTCTTTTTTTATTTGATCTCTTTTTCTTGTTGACCATTTCTGTCCTGCATCTCCGCCCCACAGTGCCCATGCTATTCTTCCTGCACTTGGATAACCGTCCTCTCCTCTTTTGAATCCCTCTGCTTGTTTGTCGATTTCATGTCTTGCAAAAAAACTGTACATTCTCAAAACGGTTCTTGGTGAAAGTTTGTCTTTTCTAACCAATTGATTGGCTCTTGCAACACCTACTGCTGTTCCTCCTCTTCCGTATTCTTTTCGCCATTCCAAGCCTCTTTTTGCCTCTTCTGACATTTCTTCTGTTGGTGTTAAGTCAATACCTTCTAATGATTTATCTTGACCTGTAATACGCAGATATACACCATGTGATTCACAAGGCATATAAATATTACCATTTGGTGTTTTAAGTGTATGGTGGCCTTCACAACCAAGCTCATCTGCCCTTTCTTGTGCTTCTGCCACTGATTCAAAAATATCTTCGCCTTCACCCATCCTCGGGTCTTGTTGTACTAAATATTCTGGATCAGCCGTATGATATTTTAATTCTTCTCCAGTAAATCTTTCATAATCTGCATGACTTGAACATGGCATAAAAACAGTCCCATTATCTGTGTCATGTGAATGTGTTCCAGAGCATCCAATTTCTTCTGCTCGTTCTTCTGCTTCTTCAATCGTTGTAAAAACATCTTTTCGTATTTCTCTTTTTTCATCTAATCCATACGCATCATTACCGAGCTCTTGTGCATTTGTTTTATCTTGTTCAAGATTTGACTCTTCTGGCCCACCCAACGGAAAGAGATTTGCGGAAATATAAACTTCATCACCACCAGTAATTGGTTCTAATCCTAATCTATTTCTAGCTTCGTTTCTTGAAATAATACCTTCGCGTACTGCTACGGTAACATTTTCGTAAATTCTTCTTCTTCGTTCTGCCATTGCTGGAATCGAATCTATGTCATACCTTATTTTTAGTCTATCATCAAACATTGGTATTAGATATTCGTTTAAATCTGATTCTATTCTTTTAATTAAGGGTATAATTGTCTCTTCATATAATGCCAATCTTGCCTCTTGAACATTTGAATATGTTTGTGCATCTGGAATGCCTACCAACTGGGATGGTACACCAAAACACATAGCTATGTCTCTAGCGCTCATATTTTTCATTTGTAAAAAATCCATATCTTTTGGAGATAAACCCATTTCTTTCCAGTCAAAATCACCTTCTAATAACATGGCTCGACCTGCATTATCTGTTCCTGCAAACCGTAATTCCAAATCTGATAATAATTGTTGTCTTTGTGACTCAGTTAATTGAACAGATTGCCCTACCTCATCTTTTGGTTTGAATACAATAGCACCACTTGGTCTTGCACCATTCATTAATAAATTTACATTATGTTTTGCCGAATAATTGTGCTGGTCTATATCTGCACTTGATGCTTTTATAGGTGATAAACCATAATAGTCATCTAGTGGGTTCCAAAGTCTAAAATGTTTGATTTCACTTGCTCCGGTTTCTGGATCAACATCATATTTTTTTACTACCTGTCCTTTTAACTCATACATATAACTTTTTGGTATTGTGGTATTGCTTGGTTCTATTTTTACTCTATCAGGCCTTAAAAGATGTAATTCTTTTGGCTCTCCATTTTCTGGCCCAGTCCTAAGAACATAACTATTTCCAGATAAAAGTAAAAACGAATACAAAGACTGAAAAAACTCATTTCCTGCTTGTAAAGGATTCGGTCTATTCAAAAGATTTAAAATGGGGTGGTTATCAATTTGTATATTTTCATCAAATAATTTGAAATCCACAGAAGATGCTCCGTTTGCAATTTCATTCACGCATTTGTATACTACTGCGTTTTCTGTATACCCTTCTTGTGCAAAATCAATGTAAGAATCTTTTTTTGGTAATGAATAACCAATGTTATTATACATTGTCATAGGTGCTTGTTTTTTTTGTACTGTTTTGGTAAATATTTTTTTTATTTCATCAATTATGCTCATTTAACTTATTCTCCATATTGCCCTTTTTGTTGAAGAACTTAGCTCCGTAAGCCCCCACACAAGAGCATCTAATCTATCTGGCGATTTTGTATTATCGCCTGTAAAAGAACACATTTGGTCCTCTAGTTCTGGAAAAACTTTTGTATGAAAAACTCTTTTTTGTTCATACAAGGCAGAAATGGGTTCTGCCCTTATAATTTTCCCTCTTGTTGCTGTTACCGATTTATAAGGTACATTCCTATCAATAGTTCTTAATAATTTTTCAACCAAGTCACCACCATTATTGGTTTCTGCAACAATTAGATTGGCATTGTATTTATAATATTGTTCAATTACAATACTTGCCCATCTATCAGCACTAAATTTACCACTTTTATCATCTAAAATAAAGTACTTATCATTTTCGTCTACCCCAGCAACAATTATTCCTGTTTCATCAGATGTTTTTTTTGCAGTTACTGCTGGGTCAACTGCAACAATAATTCTTCTCATATCTGGTATTTTTGTTTCATCAATCCTACATTTATCAAGTTGGAAATGTGTCCACAGTGCACCCTCTATATCTTCTAAAATTTCTGCATAGAGTTCTTGTCTACCTAATCTTGTACCTTCATATCTTTCTTTGAATTGTTCTAATGCACTTTGTGCCAGATTTGCTTGGTTTTCAAAAGTATTACCTTGTGTTACAAATACATCTTTTTCTTTTCTTTCAAATAATTTTTTGATTATTGTTGTTGGTCTTGGTGTTGTTGTGATAATAACTTGTGGTTTTTTACCTAATCTAAGTCCAAATATTAATTGATCATATGCTTCTGGGTACCTCCATGATGCAAGTTCATCGCACCATGCTCTATGATATTGACTACCCCTTAGTCTATCTGGTTCACTGGCAGAGAATCCAATTATTTTTGAGCCATTCCATAGATTTATTTGTGCAGTTGATTTATTGTATGCCTTTAAGCCAACCTTATCTTTAAGTAATTCTTGTGGTATGAGTTGTCTAATACCACTTACTCCTTCAAAACAAACCCTTCTTAGATCACCTGCTGTTGGTGCTACAACTGCGCATATAACATTTTTATTTTGTATTGAATAATTAACAATATCGTATGCGCCAGTCCTGGTTTTTCCCCACCCCCTGCCCGCAAGGATTAACCATGCATTCCAGTTTCCTTCTGGTGTTCTTTGTTTCTCTCTTGAGGTTCGCCAATAATTAATGTAGGTTAGAGTCGCTTTCTCCTCTTCCTTTGCAGATTTCATCAATAAGTGCGAAAGTTTCCTCAATCGTGGATTGTTTGTTTGTAACATTTGTATTTTCCGTTGACTCTCCTAGTGCTAATCTACCAACTCTTTGACAAGTTTGTAAAGCCATACCCAAACTATTCAATGCAGAGGGGCTGAAATATGGCTTATTTATTCCTTGTTTTCTTTGTTGGTTGGATTTCTGTAATAAAGCAACGATTTCACTTTGTAAAGCCTTAGCAATTTTTAAACTATTACTATCAAATTCTTTTGCTTCATTTGCAAGTTTTTTTTGTTTTGCATTATCAATTTCAAATTGTAAATTTTCTTTATATATTTTTTTTTGATTTTTCCAATCGCCACTTTGTGATTTTCTATATAAAGTTACTGCAGGTATATTGTATTTTTTACTTAATTCATCAATTGTTGGATATTTTTTTTCTTCATTTTCTTCGATACCTTGAACAAACTCCTGTCGAATATTTTCTAATATACTTTCATTTATTTTATTCATATTTTATTTATATCTTATTGTTTATTTTTTTTAAATAAATATTTATTCTTTATTTTTATTTATCATTTATTTATCATATTTTAATCAATTACTTCTCTAATATATAACCAACAAAATCGGAAAATTTAAAAAATAACTTTGGATTGTATTCACTCAATATCTTAACATCTAGTGGTCTTTGTATACCTTGTAACGACAATTCCTTTTCTATGATATCTTTATAAGGTGTCGTTTCTACTTTTTCTGCAAGAGTCAAACGATAATTGATTAATCCAAAATATCCTTGATCCATTTCTTTTTTATCAAAAATTATTATTGCACCACCTTTATTCAACTTTTGATATAATTTATTTAATAATTTTTCCCTGAACTTTGGCTCAACAAACATTAAGGTTAAAAAAACAATCGCTACATCAAAATTTTCATATGCATAGTCTTTTATATCACTTTCAATAATATCACCATAAGTACATTTATAATTATTTATCATTTCCTTTTCTTTTTCTATTGCAATAAACTTGCAATTTCTTTCTTCTAAAATACTTTGTAAAGAACAACCAATGTTGCCAATACTTGCACCTAAGTCATAGACTTTTCCATTTTTTGGAATATAATGCCTTGCAATATGTCTTATTGCACTTGTTGTTAAATCATACCACGGTAGTTGTTCCTTAACATGAGTTTCAAAATTATCTGCTATCTCTTTATTGTTAAATGACCAGTTTTTTGGAATTTTCATTTTATAAAGCCACGATTGATTTCATTGAATATTCCAACAATACTTTTGTAATTTTTACTATTCCAATTTGTTGCCAATAATTGTTCAATATTTGTTTGAATACGACTATCTCCTAACTGTAGATTTGTATGGTTTCGTACTTTTATTTTTTTGAAATAATCTGAATATGAGTCTAATGTTGCTTGTTTTTGTCTTGGTTTATTTATTTCATTCCATTTTTTAAATTTAAATGCTTCTATCATTTTAATATCTAAATATGGAAAAATTGTTTGTTTTTTGAAATATCTAGCCATTTCAAGATTTATTTGTTTTTGTGCATAGTTTGGGTTTGAAAACAAAATATCTCTAAATTCTTGTATTTTATTTTTATAGTGTATCATACCTTTTTTACTTATACAAAAATGTCCGTCTGCGCCCAAACCATTAACAAGTGTATTTTCTTTCATATTTTTATATATAAAATACATAGGAAATGAACATACATAATCTGTTTTTTTTTCGGCACCTAATTTATTTAAAAACAATAAAGTTTCCTTTATTTTTTCTATATTAGTAGGTAAAAATATCGGTTTAAAATTCACCTCGTAAAATTTTGCAAATCTTTTTGCTATGGAGAAGTCCGTTGATATATGATTATCTAATGTAAACGAATATAATGTAACTTTTTTATTTAAGTCTAAACTTGAAAATAAAATACTTAAACTATCTATTCCACCTGAAAAAGCAATACCTATTTCATTATCAGGTATTAATCTTATTTTTTCTTCTATAATAGTTCTTATTTCTTTCATTATTGAAAAATTTCATTTCGTAATGACTTGGCTATTTCTTTCATAACGAATGGAGGTACTGCTCGCCCAACTCTTTCAAATCTATCAGAAAAACTTCCAGTTACCACAAAATCTTCTGGAAAAGATGAAAATAACTTGATTTCTGGTATTGATAAATATCTTGGTTCATTCCAATGATATAATGCTGGTGTCGCGCAAATAGAATTACATGGTTTGTGAATACCAGCTTTTTTTTGCCCGAAATAACTGCTTTTCTTTCCGTATAATAATTCACCAGCTTTTTGAAAATCATTACCTGGTATTGTATTTTTCCATAATTTGTATGTTCTTGTTTCCTTTCCTAAATAACAAATTTCATTTTTTTGGATATTCTTTGTTAAATTATCAATTACATCAATTATCTTAGTAATTTTTTTTTTAGGTTTAGGAAAAACGGGCATTTTATAAATATCTTTTCGAACACCAATAAAAAAAATTCTTTCTCTCATTTGCGGAACATTAAGATATTGTGCCTTTATTAATTGAACTTTGACATTGTAACCAGAATTGTTAAATTCTTTTAATATTTCTAAAAAATAACCCTTTGCTCTGCCTTTTACAAGCCCACTTACATTTTCTGCTACAAAGACTTTTGGTTGAATTTCTTTTAAAATTCTTATGTATTCAAAAAATAAATCATCTGTTCTTTGTGCTGTTTTACTATAATTTTTTATTTTACCCCAGTCTTTATCTCTATTTCCTGCAGTACTGAAACTTGCACAAGGAGGAGAGCCGTCTAAAATATCAATTTCTTTTTTTTTAAATTTTACTTGGTTAAGTATTTCTGAACCAGTCAATTGTCTTATGTCTTTTCCATTTATAAAGGTATCTGAAATTGCATTTAATTTATAAGTTTCTCTTGCCTTTTTCATAAATTCATTGATCCAGATGACATCAAAACCAGCCATTCTATACCCTAAAGATGAACCTCCTGCACCAGAAAATAATGAAATAACTTTTAATCCATTGCTAGGTATTTTTTTAATTTCTTTTATTGTTGGTATTTTCAATTCATTATCAATTTGCATTTCCACTCCATTTAAAACCACATTTTGGACATTCGTGTTGTGTTTCAATTTTTTCGTTAAATTCTTCAAATTCTTCTAAATCTACATTTTCTTTTATTTTTTTGAACATATTATCAATTTGTAATTGCTCAAAACCTAAAAGATTTATGTCATATTCATTTAATTGTAAATTCTCTATTTCCTCTTTTAATAAATCATAATTCCAGTTTGAATTTATCGTCAACTGATTATCAGCAATAACATAGGCTTTTTTTTGGTCTGGTGTCAAATGCGGTATTTTTATTGTTGGCACTTCCTCCATTTCTAGTTTTTTTGCAGAATAATACCTTCCATGCCCTGCAAGAATAGTATTGTTTTCATCAATTAGAATTGGTACAGTAAATCCAAATTCTTCAATACTTTTACATATTTGTTGAATTTGGTTTTCATCATGTTCTCTTGGATTTTTTTCGTAGGGATTTATATCTTTTAATTTTTCTTTATTAAAAATCATAAAGAAAGTTTAACAAATTTACATTTTTTTATCAAATTAAATTTTTTTTATTTGTTAGTTTATTTTTTTCTGTTATTATTGAGCATCATTTTTTTTTCTGGGTGGGGTAACCTCCACCCATTTTATTTTTGATACCAATATTCTTCATTTTCATTTTTTTTATCGTCGATCACTTCTTTGTATACTCTTTTTTGTAAATCAAACTCAAAGAAACATTCTCCAATATTTCCGTATATTCCCTGTTCTCTTACTTTTCTTAATATAACTCTTGTTTGATTTGTGTCGAAATCTCTGTGAACTACAAGACCAACATCACACATATTATTCCAATGAGCACTGCCACTAACATCATATAAGGTCGGTGGGTTAATTTTGCCATTATCACGAGGGAGTTTAGACGGGTGCGCAACCAACCACATCGTAACTTCATGCGTTCTACAAAATTTCTTACATTTGCTAATAATATCTCGTATAAATTCATCTTCTCTTATATTGCTTTCTCTACTTGAATTTATTTCGTTATATGGATCAATTATAATCCCTTTTATACCAAATTTCAAAATACTTTGTTTAGTTTTTTTTAAAATCCAATCAATAGTTGGTATATTTTCTTTGTTTTCAATAAAGAAAAAATTATTATTTAGTTTATCAAGACCTTGTTTTAATTCTTCTTCGGTCATTTTTTGAAACCTTCCATGATCAAAAGGCTTTTTAACAATTTTCTCTACGATTCGTCTAATATGTTGTGGTGTTGAATGTTCTGGTGAGAATATACAAAATCTCCAGTTATACAATTTATTTAGATTTACTGCAATCTGATCAATAAAATTAGATTTACCATGATTTGGGACTCCAGTAACAAGATGAAATGTTGCTGGTTGTATTTTATAAATCATGTCTAGAATGTTATATCCAGTTGATAAAGGTTTTTGTGTATTTCCTTTATAGATATCAAATATTTCTTTCTCATAATTACGAACTGTATAAATACCATCTATGGGGTAAGGAACTGCATTTTTAATTGTATCAATCAATGTATTAGTTCCAAAATTTACTAAACATTCGTTTGCATCTTTTGTTACAACATCTCCTTGTTGATTTGGGAATGTGATTCGCAAACATTTATCTTTGCCAAATCTATGAACAAGTTCTAAATGAAGTGCCTTACCTGCTTCATCTTGATCCGTTGCAATAAAAACTTTTTCTACCTCATGCAACCAAGAAACATTTTTAAGTGCTTGAAATCTTAAGTCCTTTATGTCAAATTTTGCTTCTTTGGGTGCACCGTCTGGTAATGTAACTGCATTTATAACTCCTGCTTCATAGTATGAAAGAACATCTATTTCACCTTCGCAGAAAATAATATTTTTTTTGCCAGTTGTTTCCCAATACTTTTTTACATTATCAATATTGAATAATGTTCTTTGTGCATTTGGTTTCTGTTTAAACCTTTTATCATATGTTCTATATTTTACATTTACAATTTCTTTATCTTGTTTATAAGGAAAACAAATACTATCTCCTATTTGATATATACCTAGATCATCAAGTGTTTTTTTACTAATACCTCTAGAATAAAACCATTTAATTAATTTTTCATTTGTATTGTTTTTTTTTGCTACATTTAAATGTTGGTTTTCTGAAATTGCGCCAGTCCAATCACAATTATGACACTTGTATAATGTTCTGTCTCTTTCAATTGTTACTGATAAAGGTGTATCAGCTTTATTGTGCGGTTTTCTAGAATTTTTACATTTTGGGCAAAATGTTTTTTGATTACCAATATTATAATTATTTAGATATATACCTATATCATTCAAATATTTCATTTTTTTTTCCATTAACCAGCAAGATTATTCTTGCTTTTATAAATTAATTTTATATCGTTTGTTTTGAAATCTAAATATATTTTTTTCTTTATCCATTTTAATGGACTATGAATAAACCTCCCTTTCTTAAAGTTAATATAATTTTTTAAACAAAGTAATAATATTTTTTTATCTTTACATTTTTTAAATTCTAAAGAAGTTTCATATTTACCAATTTTCTTTCCGTTTTCACAAGGTGGGTATAACTTCCAAAAAATCTCAAATTCTTCAGTATAATCATTTTTTATATTTACTTTAGTATCTATGATAGTATTGGGGTATAAATTTGACCCCCCTAATTGATTATTTTTAACCCCCCTATTTTTGACCCCCCTATAAATAATAGTATATAAATTAGAAACTTGTTTTCCAGAAACAAACCTTGATTGAGATTTAATTATATTTTTTGTTATTAATTCATCGATTGCTCTTTTAATTGTTTGTTCATCACAGTTACATAACTCCGACAATTTCTTTTTGGAGGGATAACTTTGCCATTCCTCATTGGCATAATTTGCTAATACTAATAATACTAATTTAGATGTAGGTCTTATTTCAACAATATTAATACAAATAGAAAGTGCATCAAATGACATTTTTTTCTCCCTATTGTCTTGATATTTTTGAGTAAAAACAATAATCAAAATCTCTTTTTATTTTTACATTCCATTTTTTCCAAAACTTAATTGCAGATGGTTTAATATCTACAATTTCAAACTCATTATGAGTTTCTAATAGTTTATTTACAACAAAAGAACCAATACCTTTATTACGATATTCTTTGTTTATCGTAATCTTTAATAAACTTTTAAAATCGTTATTTTTTTCTATAAAAACAATAGAACCAACATAATCATTATCTACTGTAATTGCTTTTATATATTCACCATCAATATTTCTTCCTCTTGGTATTTTTTCATTTGATAATTTGATTTTCATTTTTTTTCCTTAATTAAATATCATTATTATTTATCTGAAATAAAAAGTAAATAAAAAAATAAAAAAGGTTTACTTTTTTAAA
>TARA_R100000426_G_scaffold64970_1_pt1 | contig 18648 bp, 28 predicted proteins | sample TARA_R100000426 | Tara Oceans TARA_R100000426 (sample SAMEA2620421) | marine metagenome | biome: marine biome (ENVO:00000447); feature: surface water layer (ENVO:00002042); material: "saline water (ENVO:00002010), including plankton (ENVO:xxxxxxxx)" | depth 5 m
ATGAGAACATTTGAAAAGCTAAAAGACAAAACAAGATAATGGCAAGGCAAATAATAAGCAACTACAAAAGAAAAACCAAAGTAAAAAGAAAAGGCATTCATGCAAAAACAAAAAGTTCAAAACTAAAAAGTTCAAAAAATTACACCAAGGCTTACAAGGGCCAAGGCAGATGTTAACAAGATACTAACAAAAGAAGTTGACTTTTTGAAAAAAATGTTCGAACTTTGGTGGGTTAGTGGTTCAATAATTTTAAAATGCAATACTAAAATGGAGGATACTACAATCAGAAAACTAGCAGAAACAATTATCAAAGATTTTAAACTCACAGTTCGTGACAGAGTTGACAATGTGTTGGAACTCGATGCCATAAGCTATCAGAATTTGGGCATTGATTCAACGAAAGCTGAAAAAAAAAAGGTGAAGTCTGACAGTATGTATTTATACAAATTGATTGCAAGTATTGACAAGGAAACAGGTAAACAACTGATTTACACTTTGGATAAGTAATGCCAAAAAAACCAAGTAGAAAAACACTTGTAAGAAAACTTGACACAGTATTCAGCAAATACATAAGGCAAAGAGGTGCTGACAAATATGGGATTTGTACTTGTGTGACTTGCGGAAAAAAACTTCACATAAGTGACAAAAACTTACATTGTGGCCATTTTATTTCTCGCAAACATTATTCAACAAGGTGGGATGAGAACAATGCAGCTTGTCAGTGCGGTTACTGCAATACTTACAGATATGGTGAGCAGTACAAATTTTCACTTTATCTTGGCAAAGATTTGTCAGAATCATTACATTTGCAAAGTAAACTAGCAGTCAAATTTTCCAACACAGACCTGGTTAATATGATTGATGACTTCAATGAAAAGTTGGAAAAGCTAACTTGATTGCAACTTTAGTTTTTAATTGTTTTTGTTTTGAGGGTGGTGATTTTTTTCACTGCCCTTTTTTTTATTTAATAATTTTTTAATAACTTTATAAAATGAAAACAAAAACAAGAGCAGAACTTTGGGGTGAGAATCAGGAACTCAAAGAACAAAACAAACTGCTTAAACATCAATTAACAATCCTGATTAACAAAAACTTTTATCTAACTAAAAACAAATAACATGACTTTTGAAGAAAAAAAACAACTATACATTATTAAACAATCTTGTTTGAACAGAGCTTGTGATATGCACAGCAAAGATGACAATTGGAATGAGGACCAAATTCTAAAACTAGCAGACACATTTGTCGAATGGGTTTATGGAGGGGAAAGCAACAAGGTTTCAAATTCATTACCTGATTTGACACCAATATCAGACTTAAAAAAAGTTTGGTGCAATGAAGGCTCAAAAGAATTTTTTGAAGTTCTTGAACTTATGTCAAAAGGTTACAGTGTTGCAGAATGTCGCAAACAATACAAAATTTCTAACGACATGAAAAAAACACTTGAGGATGAGTTGCAAAGTAAAAAGAACATATAAATTTATAGATAATCAAAAAATTTACATAAATGGAACTACAAGGAAAAGTGGCTCAAATTCTCAACCAAGAGGAAATCAACACAGGCAAAATGCAAAAAATAATATTCACAACTCGTGAAAACTATCCACAAACACATGAAATTGAGTTTTGGAATAAAGCAATACATGAGTTGAGTGGTGTGAGAGAAGGACAAGAAATTACAGTTCATATTAATTTAAGGTCCAACAAATCACAGAACGGAAAATATTATTCAAAGATTGTTGGCTGGAAAGTAAACAAACATCCACAGGAGGTTGATAATATGTCACAGCTGCCATTAAGAGGCTAACAAAAACAAAGGGGTCATTGACCCTTTTTTTTATACCTTTATACTATGATTGCAGACAAAAACATAATACAACAAAAAATTCTTGACATAAAACATGGTCGAGTAAAGGAAGGACTAAAAATGGACATTCCTGAAATTGATGAGCATTTAAGGCTGAAACTTGATGGAACTTTAAATCTAGCGATTGGCCATGCAAATGTGGGAAAGACATCATTACTTATTTATCTATTCACATTGTGGGCAAAAAAACATGATTTGCGGTTTGTGATATTTTCATCTGAAAACACAGCACAAAGTGTTGCAAGGAAAATTGTTGAGTTTAGACTTGGAAAAACAATTCAAGAATCTACTGATGCAGTAATTTCCAAAGCAATGGATTGGTGTTATAATCATTTCAAAATCATTGATGCTGAAAAAATATACACATACAAAACTTTGCTTGATGAGGTTCAGGCCATAAAAGATGTTTGGGATTTTCATGGCATATTAATTGACCCTTATAATTCACTGTCAAAAGACTATGCATTGTATAAATCTTATGGCGGTTATGAATACAATTATTATTGTTTGACAGAGTTCAGAATGTTTGCAAAGAAAAACAATATTGCTGTGTGGGTCAATTGTCATGGTGTCACAGATGCCTTGAGAAAATCTTGGGGTGCAAATCATGAATATGCTGGACTTCCTAGAGCATTGCAACTTGCAGATGTTGAGGGTGGTGGTGCTTTTGGAAACAGAGCAGATGATGTGATTTGCATACATAGACAAACAACACACAGTCAAGATTGGATGTTCACACAAATGTATGTGCTAAAAATTAAAGAAATTGAAACAGGAGGCCGACCCACAAGTCATGATGAACCCATAAAGCTGCGAATGAAAATTAACAATGTAGGTTATGAGTTTTTGGGCCAAGACTTGTTTTTTAATAAATCAATTAAAGCATTGCAATTATAACAAATGGAAAAAGAATGGGAATTTACAATCGGTTTTTACTTTGGTTTGGTGTTTGGATTCAGACATTACAATCAAAAGAACTGCACAGACTATGTGCTGTATTTTCCTTTTATTGATTTTTGTTTAACTGTATATGATTAAAAGATTGAATGATTGGTTGAGAAAGGTTGCGGAAAGACATAATGAATGGGTGAGCATTGCAAAGAGTTTTAATTTAAAAGATTATAGCGAGGACATTATCCAAGAATTATATTTGAGATTGTGGAAATATGCAAACGAAAAAAAAGTGATAAAAAATGGAGTGGTCAGTCGTGGCTATATGTATTTTTGCATCAGGTCACTAGCTTATCAATACCACAATACAAAAAACAAAGTGCAGAAAACATCAATTGACAATACTGATTATCATTTGCAGATTCCTGACAAAAGCAATTTGGATGAGCAAGAGGCCTTTCATAAAATATGCACAATGATTGACAACCATATTGAGGGATGGCATTGGTATGACAGAAAACTTTTTCAGATGTATAGAGATACAAACAAAAGCATTAGAGGCATTGCAACACAGAGCCATATTAGCTGGGTCAGTATTTTCAACACATTGAAATTTTTAAAAAAAGAAATCAAAGAGGAGTTCCAGGAGGATTGGGAGGACTACAAAAATAAAGATTATAACAGATTATGACAAAAGATTACGACAACTATAAAAAGAATCACAACAAAGCTAGTGAAGGCTTTGGGGATAGTGTTAAAAAATTCACAGATGCAACAGGCATTTCAAAACTTGTTGACAAAACATTTGATGCATTGGGCAAAGACTGTGGATGTAAAAAAAGGCAAGAGCTTTGGAACAAAAAATTTAGCTACAAAAAGCCAAAATGTTTCACAAAAGATGAATACAAACTTGTCCAAGCTGCTGTTGAAACAAAAAAAAGTACATTTACAGGGGATGAAATAAAAATTTATTCAGAAATATTTGAAAGGATATTTGAAAAAAAAGTACATTGTCAACCTTGCTCATTTCCAAAGGAAGTGTGGTCACAATTAAAAAACGTTTACGAACTTTATAATTAAAAGCATGATACAAAACAAAAAAATACAAAACTTAAAGGAACTTGAATATTATACAAACTCAAATTTAGTTGGTGAGTTGATACTTCAATTGCAAAAAAAAGAACCTACAAATCAGACATACAGAGATATGACACACACTTATGCACAGGTTTGTTTATTTGTGAATGAACTTATTACAAATCAAAGATTCTATGAGCAATCAATGGAGGAGTATAGAGGTGACAAAAATAGGGCAATAGTCAGAGCGAGAAAGGCAGAGGATAAACTTCAACTGCTAGAGGCCCAAGTTGAAAAATATAAAAAGGTTTATGGATGATGACACTATTGAATGGTGAGCAGTTTCAGGAGAAAGAACTTCTTGAAAAAATGCGAGATGACACATTTTATTACGGACATCTTGGAAAAAATGCTTTGAGCAAGTCAGCTTTTTCAGACCTTTTAAAATCGCCAAGAACTTACAGAAACAAAATTTTTAAAGAAACAAAACCATCCACTGACCTGGAAATCGGAAAACTATTGCATTGGGCCATCCTTGAACCTGATAAATTTCAAGCAATTCATGTTGTGGATGCAACAACAAAAAACACAAACAAATACAAAGAGGCTGTTCAAAAATATGGTGAGGTTTATTTGAAACAGCAAGTGAAACAAGTTGAAAGACTTGCAGATTCGTTATTATCAAACGAGGCCATTATTCAAGAATTAAACAAATCAGACTTTGAAATTCCTGCTTGTTCTATGATTGAAGGGTTGCCATTTCGTGCAAAAGCGGATATTGTTAAAAAAGACAAAAGTTTAATACTTGATTTGAAAACTACAAAAACAGACCTTGAACATTTTCACTTTGATGCACACAAGTACAAATATCATTTACAAGCATACTTGTACAAAAGGATGTTTAAAAAAGATGACTTTAAATTTATTGTAATAAACAAAGTAAGCACAGACACAGCAATATTTGAAACATCTGATGAGTTTATTGAGAAAGGTGAAAAAGAATTTTACAAAGCTGTAAAGACATTCAAGTATTGGCAAAAGAGAGATTGGGAACTTGATTCATATATATTTAGAGGCACACTGTGATGGGAATGACAAAGAGGTTGATTGATGGGAAGTGGGTTTTTTTTGATGGAGTGAAACAAATATCTGCTGCTCAATACTATAACATTACAAAAGAAACATCACTTATTAAAAACAGAAATCTTGTCAAACAAGTTCTTGACTTTACAGGATTGCAAAACAAAAAAATACATCCTAGTGACATTGACTTTGTGCTTGAGTTTGATGATGAGGTTTTAATTCTTGGTGAGGTCAAACACAAATACAATAAGATTCCAACAGGCCAAAGGCTTATATTGGAAAGAATCATTGACAAATGGGGTCATGGTGGTATTGCTATCAAAGTGGAACATAATTTTGAAAATGAAAACCAAAACATCCCTTTGCATTTGTGTTTTGTGACTTCCAGGTATTACAGCGGACATTGGAAATATTTTAAAAAGCCACCAAACATTGTGGACTATTTGAATGAAATCGGTAAACATTTCAACTGTGAAAAGTGCAAATTCTAGGAATAAACTTTCATATCATGAAATATATTTACTAGCTTTGATTGATATTGTCAAAGGGGTAACACTCAATGAGATAGAAAAAATATTAAAACAATATGAACAACAAGAGGACTATTTAACCTGTGCAGCAATACACAAAGCACTCAAACAAGCAGAAAAACACACAATTAAAGAACTAAAAGACATATTAGATGACCAATATAAAACACATCGAGGAGCTGGTGAATAACTATTTCCAGCTAGACATTACAAGAAAAACAAGACAAAGAAAATACATTGAAGCAAGATTCATATATTTCAAACTAGCAAAAAAGTTTACAAAAATGAGCTTGGCACAGATTGCAAAAACAACAAAACACAATCATGCCACTGTGCTACATGGAATAAAAACACTAGAGAATCTAATGGAAAATGACAAAAGGTTAAAATTCAATTACAAGTTACTTGAAAACAAATCTGCTGACTTTGACCAAAGAGAAATAAACTTGAATGAATTTACAGAGGGCCTGGTCCAAAAATATATGACACTCAAACAGCTCAACAAAGAATTGACAGAACAAGTCAACAAACTCACAGAGGAAAACAAAAATTTAAAATTCTATAAAAACAGAAATCCAAAAATCTATAACTAAAATTAACTAAAATGAAAACACAAGAAAACAACAAAATTATTTACCCATCACAAAAACTAAAAAAAGGTGTTTATCGAACATCAAAAAATTGGTTTATTATGTATTCAAATTCAAAAAATAAAGGTTGGCATATTACCAAAAAATTCAAAACAAAAAAAGATGCATTGCAGTTTATTACAGGTTTGTGTGAAAGAGGTGAGCCAAATATTAATTTTTGAAAAATCTAATTAACAAAAATGACTTTTTTTTATTATATCTTTGATTAATCAAATTTTTTCAAAAATGGCAAGAGGTGGAAAAAGATTGGGAGCTGGTAGAAAATCAAAAGTTGATGAGGTTGAACTTATTGAAAAACTCACACCACTAGAACCAGCTGCACTCGAAGCATTGGCAAATGGAGTTAAGAAAGGTGATTTCAAATTCGTGCAACTATACTTTAATTATTACCTTGGCAAACCTATGGAAAATAAAAACATAAATGTCAATGAGGATGTTCCACTTTTCATTACAGATTGATTGAACCAAAAAACACAACAGCACTCAAAAAATTACAGGCACTTAAATCTAGGGTCAAAATAATTCGTGGCGGTTCATCTGCTGGGAAAACAGTTGGCATTCTTTGTTTGCTTATTAATGAGGCCATAGAAAACAGTGGCAAAGTTATTTCAGTTGTCACAGCCACAGTTCCAGCTTTGAGGAGGGGTTGCCTTCAAGATTTCTTGCAAATCATGAAATCACTAAACAGATTTGATGAAAACAAATTTAACAGAACACTTTTAAAGTACACTTTTTCAAATGGCAGTTATATTGAATTTTTTAGCACTGATGACAGTTCAAAATTAAGAGGTGCGAGAAGGACCACATTGTTTTGCAATGAGGCCAACACAATAACATTCTCTGCATATCAAGAACTAGCAATCAGGACCACAGAAAGCATTTGGCTTGATTACAACCCTGTCACAAGGTTTTGGGTTGACAAAGAATTGATTGGCCAAGATGATACAGATTTTATCACATTGACTTATAAAGACAACAACAAGTTGAGTGAAAACATTGTCAAAGAACTTGAGAAAGCAAGGGAAAAAGCAAAGACATCAACATATTGGTCCAATTGGGTTAGAGTTTACCTGGATGGGATGACAGGCAGTCTTGAAGGAGCAGTCATTCCCAATTGGAAAGAGATTGACACAATACCAAATGAAACTAGGTTGCTAGGTTATGGCATGGACTTTGGATATTCTATTGACCCAACAACACTAATTGCATTGTATAAGTGGAATAATGCTTTTATATTTGATGAGGTTTTATATAAAACAAATATGCTTAATAGAGATATAAGTATTTTCTTAACACAAAACAATATTACACAAAACATTATTGCAGATTCAGCAGAACCGAAATCAATCAGCGAGTTGCAAAGATATGGCCACAGTGTTTTTGGAGTTACAAAAGGCAGGGATTCAGTTGTTTATGGATTGAACCTAATAAACCAAAATGAAATATACATCACATCTAGGAGCTTGAATTTAAAAAGAGAGCTGCAAGGCTATGTGTGGGCAAGAGATAAAGAAGGCAATCAGATACAAAAACCAAGTGGTGAGCATCCTGACTGCATAGATGCAATGAGGTATGTGTTTACAGACACACAACAAACAAACAGAGGTGAATATCACATTTGGTAAAAAAAAACACAAAAAAGTTTGGTATTTAATAAAATGTTTATATCTTTACAAAGTAAAACAAAAACAATCATGGAACAAAATCAAATAGAAATATACTTCAGAACATCAAAAGCAAAAGAAATGAAAAAGCAAGAACTTGAAATTTTAGCAAACAACTTGTTCACTGCTTTAAAACAAACAAGAGCTTTGATTGAAGTGAAATCATTTTAAAACACCTAACAAGCACCTTTATGGTGCTTTTTTTATTAATCAAACATTTATTTATGAGAACAAATTATTTAGACACAATTAAACTTGCAATAGTTTTTGGAGCATCTGTGATTGCTTGGATTTATTTCTTGGCATATAATCACATATATTTGCGAAAACTTTTAAGTACAATAATTGAAATATACAGAGATGATGTTGGCTTGTTGGTATGAGAAAATCTATGTGGTCCAAAAACCTGTTGCTAGAGGCTACAAAAAGAAAGGCCATGATGTGACTTTATACATAGATTATAAAGGTGAAAACAAAATACAAGGCTCAAAGAGTTACAAACAAAATTCACAGGAGCTTGAAAATGCAATAAAAAATGCATACATTTATGCATACAAACGCCTTATCTTGAGGCGATAGTTTTTTTCATTTGTTTTTGAATATTTAGAAAGGGGGTATTTTATCCCCTTTTTGTTTTATACAAAATTTCAATAATCAGGTTGTATTATTATGAAAGTTGAAATTTGGATTCCTGAACATTTGAGTGAGATAACCTTGGGCCAATATCAGAAGTTTGAAAAACTTAACACTGATGAAAACAAGGAATCTGCTTTCTTGTTACAAAAGATGGTTGAGATATTTTGCAAACTAAACTTGCAAGATGTTTTGCAAATAAAAGTCAAAAGTTTGAATGGTGTGGTTGCACATCTAAACAACATATTCGAGAAAGAATATCCACTTGTCAATAAATTCAGTTTGCATGGTGTTGAATATGGTTTTATCCCTGTACTTGATGATATGACCCTTGGTGAATATATTGACTTGGATTCTAGTTTGAATGATTGGCAAGATATGCACAAAGCCATGTCGATACTTTACAGGCCAATAAAATTCCAAAAGAGAAACAAATATCAGGTCCAAGATTACAAGGGAATTGAAAATGCAGAGGTTTTCAAAGAGATGCCACTTGACATTACATTTGGAGCAATGGTTTTTTTTTGGAGTTTAAAAAACGAATTGTTGGTCAATATCCTGAACTATTTGCAGAAGGGAACAAGGAGCAAGTTGACCTATCACCAACAGGAAATTTTGGAACAAAGTGGGGTTGGTATCAGTCAATCTATGGACTTGCTAAAGGCGATGTTACCAAGTTTGATAAGGTTACCGAATTAAATGTTCATCAATGTTTGTTATATCTAGCATTTGAAAAAGACAAACTTGAACTTGAAACTAAATTAATTAAAAAGAGATGAGAGGCTTTTACAATGTTACAGACAAAATTAAAACTGCACTTGCAGCAGAACCATTTTGCAACACAGTGAGCTTTGGGAGCATTGATGATATAGATTTGAAAAAACAAACAATATTTCCATTAAGCCACATAATTGTAAACAATGCAACTATTAACAAACAAACAATTGTTTTCAATATTAGTATTTTATCAATGGACATTGTTGACATAAGCAAAGATGAGGTCACAGATTTGTTTGTCGGAAATGACAATGAACAAGATGTTTTAAACACACAACTTGCTCTGCAAACAAGAGTAATAAACAAACTTCAAAAAGGTGACCTTTATACTGACTTATTTCAGGTTGAGGCTGGTGTGACTTGTGAACCTTTTGTGGATAGGTTTGAAAACAAACTTGCAGGATGGACCGCAACATTTGATGTAAACGTACAAAATGATATGACAATTTGTGATTGATGGAATTAGCTAATTTAAATAATACATTAAGAAAGTTTGGGAAGTTTGTTGTTCAACAAGCAAGAACAAGGTTGACAAAAAACAGAACCAAAAAAGGAAAAGGCACAACAAGCTCCGTTGGTCAACTTTATAAAAGCATTGCATACATACTTGAGGAGGACAAAGGCAGATTGTATTTCGAGATGGAGGATTATGGAATGTATCAAGACAGAGGTGTTAGCGGAACAAAAGTAAAATACAAAACACCTTTTAGTTACACATCAAAACAACCCCCAACTAAATCACTAGCCGATTGGGCATTTAAAAAAAGACTGTTAAGAGATGACCAGGGAAAATTCAAAAAAGGTAATTATCAGTCACTAGGTTTTGTGATTGCAAGAAGTATAAAAGAGAAAGGATTAAAACCAAGTTTATTTTTTACAAAACCATTTGAACAAGCATTTGCAAAATTACCTGATGACATTGCAAGAGCTTTCGCAGATGATATTGAAAACATAATAATACAATGAGTACATACACAAAAATAAATGTAAGAAGTCCATTTTATCTGAACCTTACAGAACCATCATTTCCTACACCTGAATACACTTGTAGTGTTGCAGACTTACAAGGTTTTGCAGTTGACAATCAAGGGGTCATCACATTACCTGAACCAGCTGTTGGAACAATAGACAGTTTCACAAGTAGTGACAGCGATTTTGCAAACAATAAATTTGCAGTTGAAACAGCAGACACATCAAGAACAATCACAGTCACACTTTTAATTCCACCAGGATTTTCAAACTCTAGTGATGTGTTTTTTGATTGTAATGTGTCGACAACACAACCTGGCACAAGTGGAACAGTTGCACCATGTACAGGTGGCCCAACAACATCTGGAACAATTAGCACACAAACACTTACAAAAGGAGGTTCAAGTGTTGATATTGATTTGGCTGGTTTTTTTACAAGTGAAACAACTTATGCTTTTTCAAATCCAAATCCTAATTTAGTGACTGCTGCTTTGAGTGGTTCTGTTCTCACATTATCACCAAACAATATTGGTGGGTCAACAAAAATTCATGCACTTGGTAGAGATAACAGTTACCCAGCAACTTGTGAGGCTGTGCAATCATTTACAGTTACAGTGAATGTGACAGAGGCCTTTAGTTGTACAATAAACGGAAAGAATGTTTTGCAAGGTGGCTCAATAACCGCAGCTGGTGTAATAACAAAACCTAGTTCAATTGCTAATGTAGGAACTATAAGGACAGTTTCAGGTGACCCAAGCACAAACATAACGACATATCCTGCAAACACAGGAAGTGCATCAAGGACTGTCACTTTGTTTTTTGACTTGACAGCTCCATCATCTTATTCAAATGCAGGTGCAACTGTCGAATGTTCTGCGGATTTGACACAAGCTGGTACTGCACTTCCTGTTTTTACAGAGCAAATTGCTGGACTTACAGGACAAAGCATAGCAGCAAATGGTTCAGTAAATGCTGGACAAGCTGCACAAGGTGTTATTAAAACACCTGTAAGTGGCTCACAGTTTGACCCTGTTGCTGTTGACACTATAAGGGATGTGACTTTCCCTGTGACAATTCCTAGTGGTTTCCAAAATGCTGGAACAGATTTGAATATATCTGTGCGATTGATACAACCAGCATCACCAAATATATGCGGTTCAAATACCTTTTTTATTAGTTCAGGTGTGACAACTTTTAAAGGCCATTGTGGTACATCATTCAGCACAACAAGAGCAGTAACATCCACAGGCTCAAGTTTAAACACATTAGACAACACACAGATATGTAGAAATGGAACACCTTTCGATGGAAAGAATTTATATTATGGAGTTGCACTAAATTCAAGCAATAGAAATGTTGGTGATGGTGCGAGTTCATATTATGTGATACAAATTGACAACACAGGTCGTGTTCTACAACTAGGCATAGCATCTTGTGAAAGTGATGGAAATATTATTGTATAATTATGGCACTTAAAAGAATTGAATTAGATTTATTTATTTGGGATGGCCTAATCACAGACCGACCAACAACACCACAATACACAATCAAAAAAAGTGTAATTACAGGTGATTCAAATATCACACTTGAAATAGCTGAACTCATTAGAGATTATTTTACAATATCTTTTAATGATGATTATAGTTCAATTGCTAGATATGTGACAACAGCTGTCAATTCATTTAATGATAATGATGAACCAGCAGAAACAAACCCTGTTGTGACAAACTTTGTTGCACTTGATGGCTATGGATATTTCCAAGAAGGAACAAATCCTGAACTTTCAAGAAATGCACTTTTTACATCCAACAACATTTATCTGCCTGAAAACACAGCTGGTAATTTTCCAATATTTGCAGAGGGTGTTGGAAAGGTTGTCATTGATTCAACCACAACACAAATAACAGACAATGGAAATACAAATCAAAAAATACAATACATAACAATTCCTGCAAACAGTTCAACAATACAAATATTTGATACTGATGACACAACACTAAAAAAGACAGTGACAGTGACAAATGTTTGTGAACCAAAATACACACCACTAAAAGTTACTTTTGTAAACAAGTTTGGTGCTTTTGAAAACTTATACTTTTTTAAAGCAAATAGAGAAACAACAAATGTCACAGATGAGCTTTTTAAAAAGAATATAATTTCAAACACAACATCAACATATAACACTTATGACAACCAAAGGCAAAGGATAAACGTAAATGCACAAACATCCTTGACACTGAATACAGGTTTCATCAAAGAAGAAATGAACCAAACAATCGAGGAGTTGTTTTTTAGTGAAAACGTTTACATAAGATTTGAAAGTCAAACACTTGCTGTCATACCAAAAACGAAAACACTAGAATACAAAACATCGTTAAATGACAAACTCATAAACTACACAATACAATTTGATTTTGCTTTTGACAGGATAAACAACATACGATAATGGTACAAATACAAGTCTTTTTTGACAATCAAGAAGTTGAGTTGTTCAAGGATGAAAGCATTGTATTGACACAATCCATTCAAGACATCAGAGATATTCAAAAGGTGTTCTTGCCATTCACACAGACTTTTAATGTTCCTGCATCAAAAAGTAATAACAAACTGTTCAAACACTTTTACAATTTTAACATTGAGGGGTTTGATGCTAGGACAAAAACTGATGCTGAACTTTATTTGAATTATAAACTTTTTAAAAAAGGAAAAATCAAACTTGAAGGTGTACAGCTAAAAAATAATGAACCATATACATACAAGCTGACATTTTTTGGAAACACTGTAAATTTAAAAGACCTAGTTGGCGAGGATAAACTCACAGGCCTTGACAATTTAAGGAATTACAAATTTGATTACAACACTACAAACTTGCAAACACTTATGACAAGTGGCCTTGATATAATAGGACCAGCAGGAAACATTCCTGATGCCCTTATTGTGCCACTTATTACACACACAGCAAGACTTATTTTTGATAGTAATTCAGCAGTCACAAACACAGATACTATTAAAAACATAAATACATCCGCAGGAACAAGCACAAGTTATGGTGTGCCACTATCAGAACTTAAACCAGCAATTAGAATTTATGCAATCATTAAGGCCATAGAGCTGCAATATAATTTGACATTTAGCACTGATTTTTTTAACACAACAAATCTACCTTTTTTTAATCTGTATATGTGGATGCACAACAAAGAGGGTGCATTATTCCAAGACCAACAAGCACAAGCACAGTTTTCATCATTTAATATTGTACAAGAGGAGGATGATGCTGGATTATTTACAGGCATTGGAAACTCTAGCTTTGAAACAAAGATTGATGAGATATTGCAAACAGATTCTTTTAGTAGGCTTAACATCAACCAAATACAAAGGCTTTTAGTTGTCGAGGTTGTTCCATCAGGTTCAGCAGTTTACAACCTTGTAATAAAAAGAGATGGTGAGGAGTTTAGAAGGTTTGAAGGACTTACAGGCACAACATCAAATGGCCAATCAACAACTGTAAAAATAAAAGATGGTATTGAGATTGAGGATGGCACATATACGTTTTTTGTAGAATGTGAAACATCATCAACATATACTTGTAATATTATAACAAGTGTAAATTCAACAAGACTGTTTGGTAAAAAAAGAGAAATACAATTTACAGGAAGTGCATCTGTAACAAGTGATGCAGAGGTCAAAGCAAATGAGTTGTTGCCTGAAATTCGTGTGATTGACTTTCTGACATCTATTTTTAAGATGTTTAATTTAACTGCATTCCAAGATGATGATGGAATCATCCAAGTCAAAACACTTGACAGCTTTTATGCTAGTAGCACAACAGTCCATGACATCACAAAATACATTGACAAATCAGAAATTGTCACTGATTCAATACTTCCTTTCAAAGAGGTTGATTTTAGATATGAAGGCACAGACACATTTTTGGCAAACAATCACAGACAGCTAGGAGCACATGAGTGGGGTGCATTATACTTCAAAGAAAACAAAGACCATGATGGCCAGGTTTATAATATCAACATCCCTTTTGAGCATTTCAAATATGAACATTTGTTTGTTTCAAATAATAATGTGGTAAGCTCTACTGATTCAAATGTACAATATGGTTTTTCAGTTGATGAAAATCAAAGTGCATATCTTGGAAAACCTTTGCTTTTTTATGCTGTCAATTCATCTGCAAACATTCGTGCAATCAATCTTGCAAACACATCAGGTGTAACTGTGAACACACCTTTTATTCCACTAAATTGTATTGAAACAGGAAGCACCGCACTAGCAGGTAAACAAAGCATAAATTTCAATGCTGAATTTGATGAGTTTTCAAGGCAAGTAAACAACAAGAGTTTATTTGAAACATATTATAAAAATTACATCACAGATGCATTTGACCCAAGGAAAAGAATAACAAGTTTGAAGGCATACTTGCCAATGAGTATTATTTACAATCTTGACTTGGCAGACAGATTTATTTACAATAATAACGAATATAGAATCAACAAAATTACAACAAACTTTGAAACAGAACAAAGTCAGCTTGAGTTGACAAATATATTTGAAGCACCACTATTTAGGAATGTGAGAGTTGTACAAAATAACTGTGAACTAACAGCCGACACTACAAACATTTCAGCAGACACACTTGACATAAAAGCAGATGCAGGTTGTGAAAATCAATTTACATTACCAAGTATAAAAACAGCGATTCCACAAGATGTTGTCAATGACCCTGTGAGTGTTTTCCTTGACACTGATTTACCTGTGACAGCACCAACAATTGCTGAATTGCAAATTCCTGTGGCCACAAATAACACTGTATTTTTTGCACATCAAATTACAAAAGCAGGAAAAGTTGGTGATAAAGACAGGGTTGATGAGTATGGCTTTTTATATGCAACATCAAACACAAACCTTAACTCAACAGATGACATAGATACATTAAAAACATTATCAGGAATTACAACAGTTCCTTTTATTCCAACACTTGCAATAGTTGAGTTACTTGGAACAAACAGCATCCCTATTGAAAGCATATACAAAAAAGAAGGACTTTCACACCCTGCAACTTTTTATTATAGATTTTATGCAAGGACAAACACAAAGCAAACAAATACAAAAGCCGATGCAATAAGCACAGCACAACTTATAACAACAAACGCATCAACACCAAATCAATACAACAATGGAAATGGTGAGGCAATGATTGGTGGTATAAATGGAGCAACAGGATTCTTGACACTATTGCCAAACCCACTTAATTTAAGAGCAAAAAACTTTAGTGATTTTGGTTATGAAAATCAAAATGGGTTTATTATGGGCAATGCACACACACCAATGTCAGGAAGTACAGCACAACAAATTATTAAGTGGTTAGCAAGTGTCAGTTCTGTCGATGTGGATACATATTATGATATTACGCACACATTTAAAGCAATCAATGCACAAGGTGCAGATGCAGCATCAACATTTGCAATGACAAACAAAACAGGAGCAGCAGCAAAATATGTTCTGTATTTAGGAATTTATCCACTTGTATTTATAAAAGGAGGAACAACATCAGGCACACTTACAAGTTCAGGAACATTCAGCATGGGTCCTGGTCCTGGCTTTGGAAGTTCTGATGGGGATTTAATAAGCACATCATGATAGAAAATATAATACAACTTTTAGAAATAGCAAAACAAGAAAAATGGAGTGGCAAACACATTGACATTGCACTCGGATTATTTAAATATCCTGAATCATTAAAAGAAGGTTTAAAACAACATAAAAGAGGATTATGGAAAAGGTAGTAATTGAAGTAGAAGCCAAAACAGGCAAAGCAATTGACAGCATTGAAGATGTACAAGAGTCGATTCAAGATGTAGGCAAAGAAGCAAAAAAAACAAAAACCGATGTTTCTGAACTAGGTGGTCAACTTGATGCTGTATCTGGCGGTGCAATAACAAAGTTCAAAGGATTGACAGGCACACTAAAAGGGGTGACAAAAAGTTTTGGAACATTAAGGGGTGCAATTATAGCAACAGGAATCGGAGCTTTAATAATTGCAGTGACATCATTGACAACAGCATTCACATCTAGTGAGGAGGGCCAAAACAAATTTGCAAAAGCCTTGAAACAACTTGGAGTTATTGCTGGAAACATTAGTGATATATTTTCAAGTTTAGGAAAAATTTTAATATCTGTTTTTGTTGACAGGGATTTAAAAGCAGCAGGTGAAGCGTTTGATGAATTCAAAAATAGGATTGTAAACTTTGGTGAGGAAACACAAAAAGAGATTGCACTTGCTGGTAAACTAGCAGACCAAATTGCCGATGCAAACAAACAAGAAAGAGAACTTTTAGTTGAAAGAGCAAAGATTAATGTTGAGATAAACAAACTCAAAACAAAAGCTGCGGAGGTTGATAAATTTACAACCGAACAAAGAATCAAGTTTTTAGAGGATGCAGCAGCACTTGAGGATGAAATCACAGGCAAAGAAGTTGACCTTGCAAGAATAAGACTTGAAATTAAAACACAAGAGAACTCATTGAGTGAATCAACAAGAGAGGATTTAGACGAGGAGGCAAGACTTACAGAGGAGCTAATTCGATTAGAAGAAGGAAGGCTTATCAGAAACAAAGAACTTTTGGGTGTTGCTGCTGGTTTAAGGAAAACAGAAAATGACAGAATTGCAGCGGAAAGAAAGGCTGAAATTGATGCATTTAAAAAACAACAAGAAACCATGTCTGACATTTTAAAAGATAGTGTCACAAAAAATGCAGACTTTGAATTGAAAGCAAACACAAACTTAAATGCTGGACTTATTGATTTGCAAAAAAGAAAAGCAAAAGAGGAACAAGAAGTTGAGAAACTATCAACAGAGCAAAAGATGGCATTGGCATCAGGTGCACTTGGAAATCTTGCAACAATATTTGGTGAGGAAAGTAAAGTCGGAAAAGCAGCAGCCATTGCACAAACAACAATTGACACATTTGGAGCAGCACAAGCATCATTCAAATCACTAGCAGGTATTGCGGTTGTTGGTCCTGCACTTGGAGCTATCGCAGCAGCAGCAGCCTTGGCAAGTGGTTTTGCTAGAATAAAACAAATTCAAAGTATTGGACCACCTGTCAACACACCATCTGTGAGTGGCCCAAGAGGTGCAACAAGTCCAAGTTTCAATGTTGTGGGAACAAGTCCTGTGAATCAACTTGCTGAAACTATTAGTGAACAAACTGACCAACCTGTCAAAGCATTTGTTGTGTCAAACGAAGTCACCACAGCACAAGGACTTGAAAGAAATATCATTGAAGGTGCGACAATTGGATAACAAATAATAATAAAAAAGATTGTATAAATATGGACATAATTGAATTAATAATTGATGAGAATGACCAAACACTTGGCATTGAAGCAGTGAGCTTGGTTGAAGCACCAGCGATTGAGGAAAACTTTGTTGCACTAAAAAATCAAAAGATTGAATTTGCAGAGGTTGACAAGGAAAAAAGAATTTTGCTTGGACCTGCACTGATTCCAAACAAACCTATCTTTAGAAAAAAAGGGGATGATTCAGAGGGATTTTACATTTACTTTTCCAAAGACACCGTTCGAAAAGCAAGTGAATTGTTTTTTCAAAAGGGTAATCAAAACAATGCAACACTTGAACACAATGTCAAACTCAAAGGACTAACAGTTGTTGAAAGCTGGATTGTCGAGGGTGAAAATGACAAGAGCAAAAATTATGGCCTTGATATGCCACAAGGAACATGGATGATTTCCATGAAAGTGGATGATGATAAAATATGGCAAGAATTTGTAAAAAGCAAAAAAGTTCTTGGATTTAGCATTGAAGGATATTTTGCAGACAGATTTGAAAGGCCACAAGACAGGTCCATCAAAGATAAGTTGAGTGAACTAGACAGTGAATACTTACTTGAGGAACTCAAAGAAATGCTTTCCACAAGAGTGACTTTGGAATCCTATAATGATTATCCTGATTCCGCTGTTAACAATGCACAAAAAGCTATTGACTTAAACAAGTCGATTGACAATAAATGTATGACACAAGTGGGCAAAATAAGAGCAAGACAAATCAGTCAAAAGAAAAAACTTTCAGAACAAGTTCTTGTTCGTGTGCGGTCATACCTAGAACGAGCTGAAACTTACTATGATGAAAGTGACATGAAGGCTTGTGGAACAATTGCCTTTTTGGCCTGGGGTGGTAAATCAATGAAAAGATATGTGAATGCAAAACTAAAGACACTTGGTTATGAAAGTCTTGAGGAACATACTACAAAAGTCATTGATGAAAATTATGCAATAATTGATGACAGACTTGCTTACAGTAGTTTGCAAAAAGCAGTTGACATTTCAAAAGACTTGGGATGCCAGGGTTTCCACATCCATGAGCTAGATGGTAAAAAGTGGTATATGCCTTGTGAACAGCATAGTGTCAATATGCGATACAAATGTCCAAAAGGTTTTAGGAAAGATTACAAAAAACACAAATGTGTTAAAATGGC
>TARA_R100000426_G_scaffold31135_1_pt1 | contig 18617 bp, 16 predicted proteins | sample TARA_R100000426 | Tara Oceans TARA_R100000426 (sample SAMEA2620421) | marine metagenome | biome: marine biome (ENVO:00000447); feature: surface water layer (ENVO:00002042); material: "saline water (ENVO:00002010), including plankton (ENVO:xxxxxxxx)" | depth 5 m
GTAAACCCTTCTGGGTTTTGTTTTATAAAGTCTAATAGGGCAGTAGAGTTTAGTCTTGGTACTGAAGGTCGTATATCGATCCTGTCATCAGATTCTGTCTGTTCTTCCAGTCTGCCTGTGGTTTGTTGGTCCGTATCGACTGATCTAGCATCATCATCAAGTCTTGTTCCGACATTACTTTGAACACTTCTAGGGGCACGGGATGACCGAAGAGTTTGTAATACTCTTGCATTTTTTTCTCTAGGGCTGTCAGCTGAAATTGCATCGTTTATGTCCTCTATAAGTTTATATGTTTCTGGAGCATTATCTCTTAAGAAATCTTTATTAGTATAATATAAGGCGTGCATTTGTGCGAATGTTTCTGACTTTATGGTGTTTATCATGCCTGGATTCATTTTTCCTAAAGCAACATTAATTTGTGAAAAGAAATGACTCAATGGATAACTTAAAAGACCACCTCTGTAAAAGTTATTTTGGTCTGGCTCTTGTCTTGATTTTTGAAAAATATTAAGTGCTTCCCTCATAACAAATCCACCACTTTCATCAACATTTAATACTCCACCTTCAACCGTAACATTCGGCATATCAAAAAATGGTGATGTTGGTATTACAGGGCTATAAGACATAGAATTTGAACCAAACTTTTTACCAATACCATAGTCTATGTGATGAGCAAGTTCATGTGCAAAAACATGACGGAGCTGTGTTTTAGCCCCAAGCTTACTGCTGTAATTTTGATTTGCAAGACCAGAGCTGGGTGATATGTGGACCGACTGTGTTAAAGGAAGATACTCACCAAGGGCTATATCTCTTGCACTATCAAAAGTTAAGGCTCCTATAAAACGGAGATCACTAAAAATATCTAAAGGCATACCGCTTTTGAACAGATCAACAGTTGCTTCTGATAGTCTTTGCCTTTCCGTAAGATTAAGATCTCTTGTAACTCCTAATTTTTTTACAAAAACATCTCGTTTTGCAATCTCATCGGGTAAATCTTTAAGAACTCCATTATGAAATCTTCTTGGTAATATAATTCTATTGTTTATAATGTCTACTTCATCTTGTACATAATTTGTATTTCTGAAGATAGAGTTTTCAGGTAAAGAACTTGCTTGTCTTTCATTGTCAGCAGTAAGTCTTTTAAATATATCAAGAGCCTCACTACTATTAGGATCAATTCCAGATATTGCCTTTTTCTGTGGTAAAACTTTTTTATTTAATGGATCATCAAAACTGAATGTAGGTTTTATATCTGGATATTTTTCATCAACTTGTTGTACTAATGGTATATTTTTATCAACAACAGACTCTACTGCAAGAGTATCAAGGGTTGCTTCTTGTTTAGGAACACCTTCAAGTTTTATAAAATTTGTATCTAAATAAGATTCCGATAAAATATCATTTACGGTGATTGTGTTGGGTCCTTCTGGGTCTAAAGCCTGAATAGCAGCCTTATCAATAACAGCATGGTTTATTGAAATATTGTTGACCATAGCGTTGAAGTTAGTAACAAACTCTTCAATGTTTGGATCATCTTTATTCTTTTTGATAAAATCAGAAATCTCTTTGCTATATAAAACTTCTCCACCCGCTCTTGCTGATGATATAGACCCACTAGCCATAGACGATGAAAGTAAAGTATGACCAGCTATATCAGCAAGTATTTCACCTTGAGTTCTACCTTCATACAACGGATTGTTTTTGTTTTCGTATGCTTCAGCTAACTCAGTTTCCAAACCAAAATACACACTATTAAGTTCCTGTAAAATACTGTTAAGGACTTCTGTTGATGTCTCAGCAAAAACATCAACAGCACCCCTTACAAATATATCTTTGAGTTTGTTGCTATTAGTTTTTCTAAAATACCTAAATACTGGTATAAGTTCTGTAGCAACTTCTAGCCCACCTTGTATGTTTGAATAATTCTTTGCATCTTGGTGTGAAAGCCCGTCTCTTCTTGCTTCAGTGTAAGCAACACCTTTAGTTTGTGCACCAAAATATGTAAGAGTTGTGGCTTGTAGTGGTTTGCTTAATTTACCTCTCGTAGCGACATTAGCTAGCAAACCACCACCAATAACTAGCATTGACTCAAGACCTGTAGAAAGGCTTGCTCCATACTCTCCAAGACCAGCATCCCTTTGTCTTTTTTTAATTCTGCCTTCTAGTTTTTTAAATTGTTCAAATGTCTCATTTTCAAGATTTTTAAGATCTATTTTTTTTTGGTTTAGATCTTCTTTTGAAATTGTTTTGTATCTGCCAAAAAATGCCTCGTCATCAAAATAAATAATTGCATCACCTATATCAGTGGCAAGTGGACCCTCGGCTTTTTCTATTTCAGCTGTAGCACTTTGAAGCTTAAAACCATCATACATTTGTCTCACACGATCTGGTATGTTTGTAATAGCTGGTCCTATGGCTCTACCAAAATAAGCAAGATTTTCAAAATGTTCTAACAAGCCATCTGGTCTTCTGTTATCAGCTTCTTCAGCAAAACCAGCAAAAGGTTTTATAGTTGCATCATATAGATTGCTTGTAGACCGTGGTGTTGGCGTTGAAGATGATGGACTGGCTGGTATATCTTTTAAGGGGTCAGCAAAAGAAAATTCTTCTACTGGCTTTTTTTGTTTGAAAGCTGATTTCTCAAGCAGATCTTCTTCTTTTTCTTCCTCTTCTTCAAGAAAAGGTGCTGATGTGTTAATTCCTAATAATGGATTTCTAAAATCAAATTCTTGAGCCACACTATAGCCCCTCTTGTTCAGCTATAAAGGCAGATATATAAGCAAGATAAATTTCATCTGCTACTGTATCAAGGTCTTCAGGATAAGTTTCTGACCATCTTTGTGCTGCAAGCTCTTTGTATTCATCAAATTTTTTAATTTTAGCAGAAAGCAACTGATCTGCTTCCTCTCTAGATAAATTACTTGCTACAGGCACACCACTTACAAAATAAAACGGTTTTCTGCCATCTGATCTTCTAGCTATTTCACCAAAATTTGTATAAAGATTTGCTACTTCTGCTTGTATTTTTTCTGGGTTGGCATATTCTGCAACTATTGCATTTTTGAATTTTCCTATGCCATCTGGTTCTTTAAGCTTGTAAACAGTATCTCCATTATCAGTTGTGATATCTATAAATTCTTGTGCTATGTTTGGTTCTTTATCGTATAAATATTTATAGTAAAGAGAGTCTCCTCTATATCCGCCTTCTGCACGAATTTCAGATGCATTTTTAAATAAGTTTCCTATATACAATTCTGCATTTCTTTTGAAATCTTTGTAAGTCTCTATTTGTTGTTTTATAACTTCAGGGTCTCCTTTAAAATTAAGTTGACCTTTTGATGCTATGAGGAAAGTCTGGAAAGCTTTCGGGTTTTTCACTAAAAACATAGCGAAGTCCTTTTCGGCAGCTGTTTTATCTACAACATCTCTCACTGAAACAACTTTAGCATCATCAAGAGCTTGTGATTCTGTAATGGTATCTAAGTTAGCTGCATTGTCTGGAAGAAATGAACTGACCTTTGTAACTTCTTCCTCCCCATCAAATCTAACATTAAAACTACCACCAACTGCCATGTTGCCTGGACTATTTTCTAACGCAATAAAGTCTCCATCGAAGCCAACGCTTTCAATAACTCCACTCTTGCTGCCGTCTTTTGTAACAAATCTCTTGCCTTTAAAGACTTCAAATCTATCAGCAAAAATTCTTGACAAATCATCTTTATAGGTTGTTGCTATTGTCTCAAAGTCTCCTGATTCCACAAATGGCGTGATTCGGTTCCATCCTCTCATGTATTCAGGGTCTCTGTATTTTGTAAAGTCAATAACATTTCTAAGTTCTATTAATGGTTCCTCAAGCTGAGATGCAGCTACAATCGGATCTAAATCACCATCAGAAAGCAATCTTCCTATATTTGCTGTTTTTAGTATCGCAATATTATCTTTTTCTGACTCGAAAGTTAATGCTTCTCGCTCTAATGCGATTCTGTTTTTTTCATCTATCTTCTCAGCACTGCTTAATTGAAGTGCCTCTGTTTTTAATTTATTAACCATTGAATATTGGTCTAATGTAAGATCATCTTGTGAGATTGAACTAAGTTCATCAAGAGTCATGCCAGAAAGTTCTCGTGCATCTTTTCTTGCCTCAAGATCTAGTGTGGCAGATTGTCTTTGAATCTCTTGTGTTGCTATTTGAGAGTCAGTAAGTCTGGCTCTTCTTTCGATCTCTGCTGTGTAAAGTTCGTCTTGTTGTATTTCTCTTGCTTCCTTTCTCTTCTTTCTTTCTTCGTCAGCAAGAGCCATATAATAACTAAAACCATCTCTAAATCCTGAAGAAAAACTCATTAATCAAATATCTTCTTGAGAAGATATCCTCCTGCTATAGCCAGCAATACATACGGTGCTGCTGCACCTATAGATGCCATAGCACTTCCACTGCCTGCTGTCGCAGCAGTAGCTGCCTTTTCTGCTGCTATGGCAGCAGAAACACCTTCTCCTGTTGCTAAATTCATTGCTGCTGCTGTTTCTTGAGCTTTTTTAATTTTGAGTGCTTTATCAGCTGCTCCAACGCCAAGATTTATGTTACCACTTAAGGCTTGGGCACCAACTATACCTCCAGCAGTACCTAAAACATTCATTTCAGCAGCTCTTTTCTGAGCCTTGAGTTGTCGATTGATTGTATCTGTTTGTGTTTCAAGCTGTGCTGCTCTGGTCAAACCAGCAAGAGCTTGTCTTTTTTGCTCTCTACCAACTCCTAATAATCCGCCTAGTCCTTTAGCCACCTAACGCACTCCTTTGTGTCATAGCACTTCCTAAGCCACCTGAAAGAATTTGATTTCTTCTTTCTGTTGCTCTCATCCGTGCAAAATTTCTTGCTGCTACTAACGAAGAAGCCTCTGTTCTTTGAAAGTCAGCTTGAGTTTCTGGTCTTAAAGATACACCAAAACCAGCCTGTCGTCTCATTTCTTGACCTCTAGTGTTAGCAAACTGTCTAGCTACAGCACCTTGAGCTCTATCGATTTCTTCTTGCTGCAACTCCCCAAAACCTGTAGTCATTTGTCTAATTAAATCTTGTTCTATGGGGAAAAATCTATTTAGGTAGTCTTGAAATTCAGCCTCATACAAATCAGCAAGCGTATCTTGAGCTGCTTGGTCTCCCTGCCTAAAAGGGTTGACATAAAGACTGCCCCCATATTGACCATAGTTACCAGCCGTATTTCCAGTAAGATTATCAATTCCCCCTCTCAACTGATCCATAAAACTGGGACCTTGTTGAAAAATGGGTAATCCTCCAGTATAAAATGCCATTACAATAATGCTCCTATAACTTGTGAGCCAATGATAAGAACATATAATCCCCAGATCATAGACTCTAATCTAACAAATCTTTTTGAGCCAGAATCTAAACGAGCTTCAATGTTTTTATAACGAAGAGCACATATTTCTTCGTGTTGATCTATTCTTGTTCTAGCTGTTTCTGCCGTCATGTGTTGTTTCCGCCACCTTGGTTATTTTGATTTTGTGTGTAGTAACCATAGCCTAATCCAGCAGCAGTTCCTAAGGCACCAAGACCGCTGGTATATCTGCCTAAATTTTGTTGTGCAATAGATCTTGATCTTTGTTGTGCTAAAGCAGCCACATCTCCCAGACCTGCCATAGCTCCTCCAGCCTGACCTTGACCCATAGCAACAATATTTTGCATACCTTGATAGTATCTATCTACCTGACCAGATAAAGCTTCAGCAGTGCCTCGACCCATACCAGCTGCTTGTGCTTGATTCATAGCAGATGCAGCTGCTTGATACTGTCCGCTTGTTGGGTCTGCTCCCATAGCAAAAGCTCTTTGCTGCATTTGCCTTCTGCCAGCCTGAAACTCAGGTTGTTGAACTGCATTAACGAAGCCTTCAACATCTTTGAAAGCAGCTGGGCTTTTCATGGCAAAAACATCAGACATATACTGATTTTCTAAAGGAACATAATATTGTTGATAAAGATTAAATCTTTGTGCAGCTATTGAAGCTAAAGCCTTTTGTGATGCTGAGTCTTTTATTTTGGTTGATCCGCCACCGCCCATTATAGTTCTTTCTCCGATAAATAAAGTTTTATTTGATAACCTCTATGAGATAAAGCATCTGCTAATCCTTTCCAAGCTGTCCAGAATTCTATTTTATTACAACCTCTTTCTCTTGCCATGTCTTCTATATAATCCATGTATTTATCAGCTGCCTCGCCTCGTTTATCATATGCCACCCAGATTAATAAGGACTTAGTTGGCTGAAACACGCTGGGCTTTTCTTGTAGAATGATAAAGCTTTCACATGGTTCTTGCTCTATATCTACATAAAGCTCTGCAATGTTATTTACCAAAGCTCCGTAAATGTCTTCTGGTCGCCACTCTGGATTTGCTTCTTCTTTTATTTCCCGCAAACCAGGGGCTATGAAATCCCAGTAAACTCTTACATCAACCTGAGCTAACATTTTTCTTGTAAGATATCACTTTTTATTATATCTATCAAAGCTTATCCGCCTTCTTCTGGTGGGTTTAATACATCTGCACCATAAACTAAAAATGTAAATAATGCATCTAAACTGGACTTATCTTCGTAAACTTTTTCAACCCATTCGACAACCTTTGACTCTGTTAAAGAATCTAGGTCTATAAAACTGCTGTCTGGCAAGCTTTTTGCTCTGTCATATGGGCAAAAATATACTGTTTCCAAAGAAGATCCTGTTTTACTTGAATCAGTCTGATCTACTGCTGATATCTTGCAAGTAGCCTGATTGACTATCTTTGTATCATCCATAAGAACTGCTTTTAAAGAAACAAATTCAAATGTGTAATTAAAATTATGTACTGCCATTATGGTGCCTGTCCTTGACCTTGATTGCCGCCTTGATTACCACCCTGATTACCACCTTGATTAGATGGAGTTGTTTGTACTGAATAACTATCAGATGTTTCTGCTACTGTAACCGTTGCTGATCTTGACAAGCCTGCTCCTGCAGCACTTGTAAGTCTAACTTGTATAGTATCACCAGAGCTAACAGTAACTGAAGATGATGAAAAAGTACCGCCATTTATACTCATTTCAGGTGATCCAGTTCCAGTAAGCACAGCTGTAGCTGATGTAAATTGACCGCTCAGAGTTATAGTATTTGATGTATGTAAAGTGCTTGTAGAAGCTCCACTTACATCTTGGAATGTAAATTGATCTGGAGTATCAATACCAAACTTAATAAATCTAGCTTCTATTGATCCTACTTGCACATTATCACTATCGCCTTGTGCTTGTATAAATAACTTAACAGTGCCAGATCCTGTATATCTAAATGCTAAAGGAATATTTGCAGTGTCAGAACTTGAAACAAGTCTAGACTGAGATATATTACCATGCATATTTTCTAACAAAGGCGTTATGTGAATTACACCACCACTTTGCTCAATAAGACTTGGTGTGTCCGTGCCACCTGTAGTAACAGTAGTATTTATATTGTTAGAAGAGCTTGGTCCATGAGTGCCATCGCCAAATAAAAATCTGATAGTTTTGACCTCTCCTGTGCCTCCTACTGCTCTAACGAAACCAGTATAAAAGCCAGCACCAGAGCCAATAGATGTTACAAATGCATATCTCATACTGTTGTTGTTAAAGTTTCCTATTACAGATCCAGAAGTTAAGCCACCTTCTGAGGGCAAAAGAAAGTTTTGAGTATTAATTTGATCTACAGTAATGGAATTTGCTGTGATTTTGCCACCGTCAATAGTTGTAGCATTAGCATTTATATCTGCTGCTGCACCCCCAGATTCTAGTGGCGTAATAGTTAGCTTGTTGGCAGCAATAGTATTCGTTTCAATGTTGCCACCATGTATAGTAGTTTGTCCGTCTGTAGATAGATTACCTTGTGAAACTAAACTGCCAGCAGTAATAACACCACTAACATCAATAAAATCTGCACCAAGAGTTCCTGCTGTTATCGAGTCTGCATCTATATCAACAGCATTTACTAAATCAGCATTAAGAGCTCCTATTTGGGCTGCTTGTATAGAAGCATTTTTAATAAGGGCTGTATCTATATAAACACCAGCTGCGTTACCATTAGCGTCTGTACTTGTAAGCACAGTAAATGGCGACACTTGTCCGCTACCAGATGAAGGCACTATAGCAAATCTATCCGCCTGGAATACTACATTGCTTGTTTGTTGACCGCTTGGACTCGTGCTACTTTGTACTACAAAACCAGCTATATGACCGTTACTATTAACTTGTAAAACATAGGAAGCATCTGCTTGCCCTAGTGTATTAGTTGTAGTTTCAGCAAGTTGTAAGACTCCAGCATTGGTTCCTATAGTTGCTCCATTTGTAACTATTGAAGATGTGGCACTAGCATTAGCATTAGTGCCAGCTACCTCAACACGCAAAGTGGTTGATGTCAGTCTTGATACAACTTTAAATGTTCTGTTGAGTTGTTCAGCACTCAAACCTCCAGTGCTTGAGAACCCTTTTAGTGATAAAAATACACCATTAGTAATATCTGCATTTGTTATATTGTGTGCAGTTGATGATCCAGAAGCCATTGTTTGCACATCTAGATTTTTAGTGCCGTTGTTAGTTGTAACTCTGGCATCAAAAGCAATACCAAGCTCAGATGATATAGCAGTTATAGAACTGGCATTTGCAGTTATAAGACCATCTCTTAGAGGTTGCCATGTACTGCCATTCCAACGGTATATTTTGTTTTGATCTCCTGTATGTATCCAAATATCTCCAATAGATGTAGCTGTTGGCGTAGTGCTTTGAGCAAAAGTTTGTAGTCCTGTTGGAGCCAGGGGCACCCAAGCACTACCGCTCCATCTATAAAGCTTATTGTTATCATCTGTTTCTATCCAAAGATCTCCTGTTTGAAGATCGTTAGTTGCATCGTTTGCTGGTGCATCTGTGCCAACAAAAGACTTATTTTTAGTATTAACTTTTGTAGTAAGGGCTGAAATAGCACTAGCATTTGTAGAAATACCAGAGGCGTTATTCGTAACAGAAGTTTCTAAAGAATCAATTCTTGAGGCACTTGCCGAACCAGAACCAAATACCTCTGTCTGCAATGTTGATATTGCAGAAGCATTGGCAGCAACACCACCAGCTCCATTAACTGTATTTTGTAAAGCTGTAATAGCACTTGAGTTAGATGTAATAACAGAGTCTCTTACCGATACCCAGTTATTACCATCATATCTATACAGCTGGTTATCATCAGAGTCTATCCATAAGTCTCCTGTTGTTAAACTACCTGTAGGTGCATTGGCTTGTATAAAATTAACTGGAATTGAAGTAACAGTGCTTGTCAGCGAGCTCAAAGCTGTAGCCGTAGCATCAACACCTGTAGATGTATCATTAACTGTGTTTTCTAAAGCAGTAATCTTTGAAGAATTAGACGATACTGTGCCATTTATATTGCTAACATTGGTTTGTAGAGTGCTTATGGCACTTGCATTACTTGTTATTCTTGCATCATCAACCGCTACAAAGTTTGTGCCATCAAATCTATATTGTTTTTTATTATCATTTGTATCAAACCAAATATCTCCCTCTTGCAAGGTCGAACTGTCTGGTCTTGCTGTAGGCTCATTATCTTGAGCAAAAACATGAAGACCGCTTGAATCTCCTACAGCAACCCAGTTTGAGTTTGTTGTAGCTGTAGCACGATAAAGCTTGTTGCTGTCGTTAGAATCAATCCAGAGATCTCCTATGGCTGTTGCGGTTGGGGGATTATCTTGTATGAATGTTCTAGCTTTTGTATCTACTGTTCCAGTCAAGCTGGTTATTGAAGTATTTATATTAGTAACATCATTGTCGTTTGCTGTTATCTGAGTCTGTAAACCTGATATTGCAGTTGCTACTGTCGATGATGAATTAAAACCAGTAAGGGTGTTTTGTAGCTCTGTTACATTAGTTGATAATGTACTGATAGTGTTGCCTTGGTTTGTTACTGTGCTAGATAAGGTGCTTATAGCATTGGCATTTGCAGATAGCCCAGTGGTTGAATTTGTTATAGCTGCATTTAGTGATGTAATATTTATTGATGTTGAAATATTTGCTCTATCGCTGACACCAGCTACCAACAATATGTCAGATGCATTTTGCGATATAGCATTACCATTTGATGTAATTTGAGTTTGTAAGGTTGTATCAGAGGATGATGTAGACCCTGCTGTAGTAGCCGCAAAAGAACTTCCTGTATAAACATATAACTCATTCACATTAGGACTTGAGTCTGTATCTATCCATATATCACCAGCTTGTAAAGATGTGCCATCAGGTCTTTGTGTCGGCTCACTGTCTGACCTAATAACCCTTGGTGTATTTGTGGTAAGACTTGTAACATTAGTTGAGGCTGTTGAGGCAAGTGTATTGATAGTTTCTAGGGTTGCTTGCAGGGTTCTTTGGGTACCACTGATAGTTATATTCATATCAGTATTTAAGGTGCTAAAGCCAGGCAGTAATTTTATCTCCTCTGAAAGCTGTGTCATTACTGCACCTACATCTGCGGCTGTGCTGGCAGATGTTCCAGTTTCACTATTGAATGGACCAGCCTCATCGTTTTGATTTACATGGCGAATCCAGTAATATTTGGTTGCTGCATTACCCACTTGATGACTAAATACTGAAGCAGTGGTTTGTGCTAAGAATGTTCTTGTAGCAAAAGAATTGGAGTTACTGACAAATATTTCTGTATGCGAATGACCAGCATAATCAGGAAAATCCCAAGACAATAATATATTTTGAAAAGCCCCTGAAGCAGTAAATCCTGTTGGTGCTGTAGCATTAGCAACCCCATCTTTTTTGTTATTATCATCTATAACAAAATCAGATCCACCACCAGTAACACTAAAGGTTTGTTTGGCTATGCCAGTGTCTATAAGGTCTTGGAAGGTTACTGCTCTATCAAGTATGTTGCCCTTTTCACCTTTTAGTTGTTGCAGTGTATCTTGCACAGATTGTGCAAATCTTTTGCCTTCTAAACTGAAATCTCTTGGTATAGGAAAACTACCACGAGCTGTTTGATTTTTTTTCTTTTTTTTAAGGTATTCGTTTGCCACTAGGCTATCTCCTGTGGACTTTCATAAACGCAAACTTCGTTGATGATATCTGTTCCCTCCAGCTGTATTTCAAAAACTTTACCTCTATAACCACCTGGCAACCTAAAAGGGTCTGAGTTAGCTACAGTCTGCGTGTGTTTTAGAGAACCATCTGCGAAGAGTTTAAATGTAAGGGCGTTGTATGCTTCAGCATCAACTTTGGCAATGCCTGGAGACAAAGGTCTGTTGCTAAAAAATTCTTTTGATTTCCATAGGTATGATCTTTTAGTTGTGCCTCTAGCAAACTTTTTAAGAGTGCCATCAATAACTAAATATAACTCATCGTTTTCTCTGTCATTAAACCCTGCCGTTGCATAAAAATTAAGATTTACAAAAGCATTTTTGCCACCTCTAGGATCAAAGATAAAACCTTTTTTAGTAGAGTTATTGGAACCATCATAAGTGAAAGCTATATACTTACCCTCATATTCATATGCTTCTACATTGCTTGGGTAATACTCTGTTTGCCATTGATCTCTTGTAAGTATTTGTTCTGTAATTAGCTGTATGCCTGAGTTTGATGCTAACACTAGACCGTCAGGTGAAGAGTAAATAGCATACTCACCCATATCAACTAAGGATCTTTTATTTACGCATGGTAAGTTCGCATCTATTTCTACCATAGCCATAGCACTAGGATCGGTGCCAGATGCCATCAAAGGCTTGCCTTTTGTTGTTACTAGCAAACCAGATGCTATAGATGCTATGGCAACTATGTCCTCTTGCGTTGTTAATTGGTTAGCAAGTGGATAAGAGTGAGGCAGAAAAGACTCGCTGAAAAGCAAAGTATTACCTGAGAAACCTGCCGTAATACCATTTGGCATGGTCGTAATACCAAGCATCGGTCCATCTGGGTGATCTGAAGTAGTATCATCTGGTGGTGCTAGATTGTCCGATGATTCTATTTCTTCCCCGAGAAGGTCGTCTGTAACTGCCTCTGTTGTTGTGCCAGCTGATGTACCAGTAACATCTTTGACAAATCTAAATACACCGTTGATATCAGTTCTATAAATTCTTCTTTTGGCTATTGAATAATTACCTGAGGTTGCTGCTGGTAAAGTTAATGTAACCGTAGCTCCATTTTCTGCGTCTACAATATCTGCTGATGTTACTTCAGAGGGTGGTCCTTCTTCACCAAAAGTTGTAATTTCTGTATATAAGTATGCTCTTGAGCTAAGGGCTGCACCGTCTGCTGCTGAAGTATTGTCTACGCTTGGAGCTGCTGTAAAAGCTCCTGGTGTAGGTAAACCTAATCTAAATGAAGCTGTTGGGTATGGTCCTGAGCCAGATACGCCAGATGATAGAGATGTATATTTAGGAAAGTTGCCAGACCCTGTAAAGTAAAACCTACCGTGTGTATCTTCTTTAATGGGACTTCTAATAACATCTACATCATCTGTAAAGGTAAACCACGAAGATGAGGTAGCTTTGAATATAGTCCTTGTAGTCGTTGATATGTGTGATGCTGGATGAGTGTTGCCTGATTCGGAGGGATCATTTACATCTGTTGGTATGCCCTCTATTCTGCCTGAATCTAAAAAAACATTTTGTGCGTTTTGTGCCATATCCTCTGGCAACAAGCGAGGAGATACTTTTTTACTAAGTCCCGTAAATGTTGTAAGTTTAAATCCAGCCACTCTAACCCTCTGTTGGTGTGAATATACCTGCCTCTATAAGTTTCTCCCTATTGAGCATATGTGCTGCTTCTATATCATCTTTTGATTGACCACTGTAAGCTACAGCAAGGTTTTGGTTTATCATCTCTTGGTTGAGATCTAAGTCATCTGCAACAATAACCCCTAACACTCTGCCAAACTTACCTTTTTTATCTAACTTAGTTTGTACTTTTACAAAGTCAGCTTGCTCAATTTTTTCAGACAAAAATGCTGAAGCTAGCTTACCTCTAGCTTTTTCATCTAAATCTCTAGTTCTAGATTCAGGAGTATCCACCCCAAAAAGTCTAATTCTAGACTTAAATACAATGTCAAAACCTAAATCTATTTCAGCATCTACTGTATCTCCGTCAACAACTCTGGTAACGGTGCATCTATATTCATACATTATTTATTTCTTTTTTCTTTTTTTAACAGTTTTGTAAGCTTCATTCTTAGCAGTTGTAGGATCGTCAGCAATGTATCTGCCTTTCTTATCCCTCGTTCTAACCACTTCAGATTCAACCAAGCCCATCTTTGCTAACATATTACCAAACCAGCTCATTTGTCCTCCTTAGATTGAGAAGCTCCAAAATAAAAAGATATCACAGCACTAGCCAATCCACCTAAATATCCTAGAACTAAATTAATTAAAGCTTCACTATTTTGTTCTGGTGGCTGCAAGGTTACTAAAAATATGTAACCAAGAAAGCCTCCTAGTGTAGCTATGCCCATAATTCTTGTTGTCCAATCTTTTGAAAAATGTTTTCTTGCATCTTGTTTTTCTTGTGCTTCTAGCTTGTAAACATCAACATCAAGCTCTTTCATTTGTTTCTCAAAATCTTGCTCTGCTTTTTTAAGTTGTAACATTTGTTCTGGTGTTGCTTCAGCAATAGCTTTTTCTATAGACTTAGGGTTGTTTGGTACGCCAAGTGTTTCAGCTATTAGATTTGCTGCCATGCCACCCATAGGTCCACCGATTGCTGTGCCTAGTGTTGGAGCTACTGCACCAACTACATTTTTAAGTAAATTCTTTAATGCCATAATTATCCTTATATTGTATAAATAGCTAAAGGTTTGCTTTTACCCTTAACTTTTATGGGTTTAAGTAATTTTAAACTAAAATCAACACTTTTTGCAGTCTCATGCCCTATCAGTATGTCTTCACCAACTTCTTTAGTTGCAGACTCTAATCTTGCTGCAACATTAATTGCATCACCTATACCAGAAAAATCAAACCTAGTATCTGATCCCATGTTGCCAATAACAGCCTCACCAGAGTTTACCCCTATACCTATAGCTATTGGCTCTGGTAACTCTTTTTGTAATTGTTTGATAGCGGTACGCATATCCTGGGCACAAGCTACAGCTCTTTCTTCATGGTTGTCTAAATCTAGCGGTGCGTTAAATATTGCCATACAAGCATCACCTATAAACTTATCTACCATACCTCCATGTGCTTGTATGCAAGTTACTTGAGCTGTTAGAACTTTATTCATTATCTCTGTTACTTGTTCTGGTTCTAGTTTTTCAGATAGATTTGTAAATCCTCTGACATCTGTAAATAAAAATGTGCAATATTTTTTCTCTCCCCCGAGTCTCAGCAGGTCAGGATTGTCTTGTAGTTGTTTTACTTGTCTTGGATCTAAATAATGTTCAAACTGTTTTTTAATCTGTTGACGCAATTTGTATTGTTTTTGGTAGTTCAAATAGAAAGCAACCGTAGAAGTTATGATTTCTGAGACAAAAGTCCATGAAAAATCCAGTAAAACGCCTTTCTGAACGCTAAAAGCTCCTAAGAAGCCCGTAGAGAGCAGTAAAACTCCAAGCATACCTAGACCCTTAGTTATAGTCAGAAAATTGATTACAAGCCAAACTGAAGCGACAAAAATTGCGAAAATCAAAATTTCGGCTGCTAAGTGCCAATCTGGGATATATGGTGAGTCTTGAATCAAAATTGACTCAGATAATGCTGCTTGAATTTTGTGCGGCTCTAATAATCCAACTGGTGTTGCAACTTGTGGCATGATCCCACTAGCAGTAAAACCAACAAAAACATATCTACCTTTTACATCCATTTCTTCTAGAGTAGTTTGTTTGGTGTCTACCCAAGATATCCATTTTCTACCTAGCGTATCTGTTTTTGCTGGAGCTAGTCCCTGGACAGTTATTTCCTCAATACCATTATCATTAGTTTTTATAATGTATGTGCTATTGCCTGATAATACTTTCATAACCTCTGTGCCATAAGCAGAAACAAAACCATCTGGTGTTTTCATCATTAGCGGGACTCTTCTTACTAAATTATCAACCTCTGTTGGTGCAACGGCTATACCTTGATTAGAACAGTTTTTAAGAATGTCTATGTTTTGCACAACGCCTGTAGAATAAATACCTGCATTGTTATTATTGCCAAGCACTACAGTTCCAGAAGTATCTGGATAGTTACCACTACCATCCTCAAACATTCCTATAACAGATCCACCGTAGCAAAGAGCTTCTGCAAATACTTCATCACCACCTAGCCTGTCTGGTTGGGGGAAAGAAAGAACCCAGCCCACACCTAAAGCACCTTTTTGTAAAAGCTCTATATGTATTTCTGCTAATCTTTGTCTTGGTAAAGGATAACCACCTTCTCGTGCTACATCCTCTTCAGTTATGTTTAATATGGTAAAAAAGCCAGACTCTTCTTTTTCTGGAACTAAATAGTCAAAAACTTTTAATTTAAGTATTTCTGTTGGTGTGCTTTGAAAGACAAGCGGTAGTCCTAGAACTATAAGTAATATGAATAGTACCCTGTTCATTAATCACTCTGGGTTATTTTAATAACACCGCCAGATCCTCCGTTTATCTTAATGACTCTTGATATGCCATCTTGTATAAAGATAACAGTATAACTGCTGCTAGAATCTATATCTACTCTAGCAGTCTCACTTACACTACGCATAAGCGTAAGGGTTTGACCAGTAAGAAATGTTGTTATCTGTGTATCTGTGTCTTGTCCGAACTGTGTGCCTGTAATATTCACAGCACTTATATTAGCTGCAAGCTGATCTTCTTCTTCCGCAATAGCTAAAGCATCGATAACATCTAACAAGTCTTCAAGAAAGTTTACATCAAGATAGTTTATATCTAGCTCTGTAAACTCTAAGGCATCCTCATCTAGATAATCTATATCTAACTCTTCAAACTCAAGATAGTCTACATCTAATATGTTGCTAGATTTTTCGGTAGTGTTTTCTTCGGCAGATAAAGCAGTTTGTTTGGGTGGGCTGACAATAAGCATATTGTCTATCTGGGTAAGATCTAAATCTAGTATTACTGGGTTTGATGGTTCATTCTCAAAGACCGATACTGTAGTTGCTTCGTAGGGTTGGTTAAGGACCACAGAACCCGCAGCTGTAGTAACGACAATCTCACCGCTAGATAAACCATCAAGACCAGGCAATAGAATAATGAGAGAACGCCCCAGCTCATCAACCGTGCAAGTAAAGTCTGTACCTCTAATAGCAATATTAGCAGTTGGGGTTGATAGCTGAATATTCTGTTTATCAATTTTATTTAAAGCACCAGAAACGAATCTAACCGTACCAAGCCCAAAAGATATAGCCATCTTAGATTTAGAAGGATTGGGGTCAAAAACATATTCATTTATAGTAAGTCTTGAGTGTTCAGTTAGTCTAACGATGGAATCATCTAAAAAAGTAATAGCCATCCTGCCGTTAGAGGTTACGGCTTGATCGTCTTGTTTTACTTGGAAGTCAAGCTCCGCCACAAATGGTTCATCTCTAACCACCTGGGCAGAGCCATTGAGCTCCGAAACATTTCCTACATCAACAGCTTGTTGCGGTTCCGCTATCGTCTTGTACGATGCACACGGTGCCATTAGAACCAGTGCTAAGTATCTTAAGCCAATCTGCTGCCAAAGTTGATGATTGCGTAATATCAAATGTTCTACTGCTTCCTGTTTGATCTAAATAAAAATAACCACCAGCGTATCCGCTTCCTGTAAAGTTGACTGTGTTTGAATCACCATCAACATCTACATAGTTGGTTGCTCCATCATAGTTTATATCAAAATCAAATGTATTGCTGTCGCCTTGCACTATCCAGTCAAGATCTAAAGTCTCTGAAAGAGCTGAGGTTCCTGTATCAAGTGTAAAGGTGTTGCTACTACCAGTAACATCAACATTATAATTAGAGCTAGATATTCCATAAGTGTCATTAGGATCTGCCTGTATTGTGAAAGTATTACTATCACCATCAAACTCAAAAAATCCAGTTACATTATCACCATAGATATCGCCTAAGAATTTATTGCTGTTACCGATTTGATTTATATCAAGCGTAAGATTTATGCCATCAAGATCTAACGGGGTCAGAGTACCTGCTACTGAATCTAAGCCACCAATAATGTTTGATGAGCCTAGTTGTTCCAGATCAATATTTGCATTTGCACCAGCCTGGCTGACATAGATTTCGTTATCAGCCCCGTATGTTGATGCACTCATCAGCATCACAAGGCTTATCAATTTCAATCTTTTCAAATTCATTTATACTCCAATAACCTTTTAGGTTTCCTTCTTTTATAGTTTGTAATACTGCTGTCTCTATTGCCGTCTGCAAAGCAATGTCTATTGATTCATTTCTTACTAAACCATTCTCTATCTCTACTAGCTCAGTGTCATCACTTATAAAGCGAAACACATCCTGATCTAAAGAAGCACTAAGTATGGTTTTTGTAACAAGTACCTCTAGTAATACTTTACCTGTGGTAACAGAAACTGTTCTTAAAGATACTGTAACAGTATCTCTACGAAACTGTCTGGACATACCGATTCCAAGATATCTGGCACCAGCACCGCCACTTTCAATATTACTCTCATAAGATATCACACCACCGTGCATTAGCAAACCAGCGAATACAAGGGCTGGTAATTTTTGTTCTTCCCCGAAGTCCTGGCGTGTGCTACGAATGATCTGGCGTTCTTTAGTAACATTGTCCAGTCCTACACGCTCAACAACTTCAAAAAATCCACCATGCCTAGATCCTGCGTGTTTGAGTGCTCTAATTAAATATGCATCTGGTGCTTGGGTTACAGCAGAGCTAAAGGTTGCATAAGATGAGTTACTTCTTCTTTGACCAGTTTGATCTGAAAAAGACCCTGTATAGATTGCTATGACTGGCTTTTGACTGCTAGTTAGTTTGACATCAGCTAGTGCTGGCACTAAAAGTGTGCCTATCTTTGCTCGTTCTATTCTTTCTAGTGGAGGTAAATTATTTTCTATTGGGTCAAAACTTAACGCACAACTAGAAAGTAAAATCACCGAAAGGAAGTTGAATAATAGTTTCTGTGCCATCTGCTTGGGTTATAGTCAAAGTTATAATGCCGTCTTCAATAGAATAAGAAATTGTATTGCCTTCTAATTCAAATGTGCCTTCTGTAGATGGTGTTTCGCCAAACATATTCTCAACAATCTGTCTTGATATCTGAGCATATATACGGCTTTCTAAGTTTCTAATAAATCGGGCTAGTGTTGTGTTTTCTTTATCTCTTTTAAGTTGTTCTTGAAGAGCCTTGATCTCTTCCTTGATAGTCATTTTTCTAGTGTATTGTTGATTCTCAATAGTTAGATAATGTGCTGAAGTGCCGATCCCACTAAAAGATGGAGACTTAAATTTATGCACCATTTCATCAGCTCTTAAAGACAGGCTAAATATTGAGACCCAAAACAAAAGGCAGAATAACAATATTCCAGACCATGCTGACAACTTGAGCCAGTCAGTTTTATATTTAATCTTTTCTTTGGTCATCTCTATCCGCCTTAGCAATCTTATT
>TARA_R100000426_G_scaffold3761_1_pt1 | contig 18559 bp, 17 predicted proteins | sample TARA_R100000426 | Tara Oceans TARA_R100000426 (sample SAMEA2620421) | marine metagenome | biome: marine biome (ENVO:00000447); feature: surface water layer (ENVO:00002042); material: "saline water (ENVO:00002010), including plankton (ENVO:xxxxxxxx)" | depth 5 m
ATTAAATCTCTATTAGAAAAAACTGCACCGCTAGTTGATGAGGCCGGAGATAAAGTAGACAAATTTGGAAATAAAGTAAATGGTTTTGGAATAGCCATAACAAGAGCAAACAAAAGAACCGCTATTTTTAGAAACACACTAAAAGACTTATCGGAAAGAGCAAGCCCGAAAAGATTTGAGTTGTTTAGTCCTAGAACATTAATGTCTTATAGGAAACAAGGCGGAACAGTATTAGAATACTTTGCCGAGTTTTTGACAAAAACAGAAGAAGATGTTAGAATATTGGGCTTTGAAGCGGCTAAATTTAGAAGGTTCTTTTTCGGCTTTGTTCCGGGTTCTTTCGCTGTATTGAATAAGATTGCATTGACTTTCCAATTTATCGGAGGAACATTAAGAACTGCATTTCCAAAAGCAAAAAAAGAAATAACAGGGACAACCGAAGAGGTCAGTAAATTATCAAAAGCATTAGGAGGTGTCGGCAAATTCTTAGGTTATAGCGGGGGATTCTTAGGTAAGCAAATGATAAAGGATATACGAACTAGCAAGTTAGGAACATTCTTTGGTTTAGACACTAGAAAAAATATAGCAGGAAGAAGAATTAGTAGGGGTCTTAGAGAAGGAGAAAGGGCAGGAAGGTTTGTAAAACAACTAACTCCATTTCAAAAGAAAAGAGAAGAATTTTTAGAAAAACTAAAAAATATTAAATTTGCAGATGTTATGAAATCAATAGGCAATACTATTATGTTAATAGGAAGAAGAGTGGCTTTCTTTTTTACAGCCTTCCTTGCTTTTGTTTCAGGATTATATATTATCTTAAAATTATTAGGGCCAAGTGTTGAAAAAGCATTTAAGGCTACTAAGGCTGTAGTTTTATTTGGTTTGAGTTTAATTTTACCTGCCATGAAAGATATATTTAATGGATTAAAAGGAATATTTAATGTATTTTTCGGAGACGGCACTTTAACTGATTTCATAAATAGCATAATAACGCTATCGTGGGGAATATTACAATTAGCAGTAGGTCTACTGATAACATTAGGAGGAGCGATAATTACTTTTGTTGCGGGAACGGCATTTGGATTATTTGCTACAGTAATAGAAAAAATATCAGATTTATCTAAGAAGGGTCAAATTGCTCTAGTCGCAGGTGCGATAATTGCAGTGGTGGCGTTCATATTAGGTGTTAAGGTTTGGTTAGTCGCTTTGATAGGTATTGCGGTATACAAAGTAGGTAGTATATTGTTACAAGATGGTGTAAAAGCACTAAAGGACGCTATTCTTAGAGTTAATATAATAAAGGGAACAGTTGATAAAATAAAAGGACTGGGTTCAAAAATTCAAGATAAAATTTCTAGCGGTATTAGTAAAAGTATGAAAGCAAGAGCAACTGGCGGAATAGTAGGAATAGGGGAAACTACACTTGTCGGAGAAAGAGGGCCGGAGTTAGTTAAATTACCTGCGGGTTCAAGAGTATTTACTAATGGACAAACTAAAGGTATGATGGGTTCTACTGTAAATAACTTCAATATAACTATTAATGCTAAGGATACATCAAGGGAAGAAATGAGAAGAATGGCTGATGAAATAGGAAGAATGGTTAGCACTAAAATAAATAGGCGTTCTTCTTTTAGGAATTCTATATAGGTGATTAGATGTCAGATTATGTTTACTTAAAATTACAAAAATTCAGTGGTAGTGATTTAACGGTGGACACCATACCGCTAAAAATAACTTCTGCGGCTTTTAGTGTAGATAAAAACATACCAAATTTTACTATTCCTTTTGGCGGAATTGGATTAGGTCAGTCTAGAACAATTGCTCTAGATACTGGTAAAGCCGAGAGAAGATTGTCCTTGACAGGTTTTATTGTGGACGATACTCTGAAAAGAAGTCATACGAGAATAGACCCTAATGATAGTGCTTCTGCTGTTAAATCGTTAGAGTTTACAGCACAAGAGATTGCACAACTGATTGCTTCGGGTGTAGATGCTACAGGAATAAATGAATATCAGGCATTTCAAGAAATAACTATTCTAATGGACTCTAAGGTAGATAAGGATTACAATCAGAGAGCAAGCACAACCCAGATACCTTTTACCTTCAAGGCTAGAGGTGGGGCAGGAGAACTAGATAATCAAGGTGCTTTTTTGGCTAAGGACAATTTTCCCACTAGTCTTACAAGCACAGGGCTAAAGGGATTCGTATCTAGTTTTAGTTTTACCTTAGCGGCTGAAACAGTTGAAATTGAATTTAGTATGGAGTTTACTATTGCAGATGTATTGCCTTGAGGTGAATAGATGTATAATGTGTTCGTAGGAAAACAAAGAAGTTTGGTATTTCCTGTAATGTGTAATGGTTTTGCTACTATTGACTATGCCGAAAATATACCCGATGCTGGAACATCTAGCGATACTACTGATGATATTACTTATGGGATATGGGCGCATACTGGTTCATTTACAATAGAGGCAGTAGTGACACCCTACGATATAATGGGGGCAGGAACTAATGTTAGTGGTCAAGCGGCAGTTCCTAATAGATTAACCTCAAAAAAAATATTTCCTGCTCATTTAGTTACAGAAACCAACGATGCAGTTCTTCAAGGAGAGACATATCTAGATAAAACAGAAAGAGATACTCATGAAATGGCTCTTTTTCACAGCACTAATTTTTCTTTATTTCTAGTAAATGAAGCATTGAATTCGGATTTTACTGGGACACATCCTAATTCTACGACAGGTAGAACTAGGAATAATCCTGCTAGATACAAGATTATGGCTAAGATAAAAATAGGAAGTAACGCAGTTAGAACATTTACTAGCCCTGTTGTTATAGAACCAAATCGTTCTTCTTTTGTTAAATATTCTAGTGATGACGATTTAACTGGGTTAGTAAATGGTAGAACTGAATATATTAAAATCGGTGACGCTACTTCTATTGCGGCTAGTGGAGTAAACGACCCCGCTTTAGGCTTTGGTGGAACAGAACAGATAAACTTCTCTTCATTAGATAATACAGAAGTTTCTCTTGCTAGTGACGGCAAGACAGATATATTCATAAGGCAAAATTCACAATACATAAACATAGGATTTGTTGTTGCTAAAGGCACTACTAGGTTGAACTTTCCTAACAATAGCATTTCTTCGGAGAACGAAGCGATAATAAATGCAGGTTGTGAGGTATTTGTTAAGGGAAAGGCTGACCCTGCTTATGTGAATAATTCATTTCATATAGCCTGTTCATTTGATAATACTAGTAGAGAAGTTTCTATTTACTTAAACGGTTCTAGAATACTGAAAGAAACTCATCAAGATACTGGTGATTTTATCTTTGCTAGAGAGGATTTATTCTTAGGGGCTAATGGTCAAGGAAATACAGGAGCAGGTTCAGCAAGCACAAATAAACAATTTATGGGAGAGTTTCATGAGTTGTCAATAGTGAATAAAAGAAAAGATGTGTTCTCTACTTTAACTAATCTTACTCCGACTTATAGTGATGCTTTGGTGTATCTTAGATTCGAGGAGGTTGATGAGTAATGGCATTCAATACAGACCCAACTTCCGCAAAGGATGATGCACCTACTAATGTAAAGTTTCAAGAAACAAGTAGTGTAACAGATGGACATTTTATTTCTGTTATTGTTATGGCTGATGATAGCCTTAGCACTAGTATGACAATAGGTTCAGAACTAAGTAACGAGACTACAACAAAGGGCTTTAGAATAAAAAGTGAATCTACTTTAACATTTAATAATTTTGATACAGTAGATTACTTTGTATTAATTCATTCTGATGATGATAAGAAACACCATTTTGCTAAAGTAACTAATCTTATTGTTGAAGATAATGGTAATGGGACTAGCACCTGTGACGCGTTTGAATTTGAGCCAAAACTAGGAAATGAAATACCAAAAGGAACAAAATACAGAATCATTACTGGAATAAATGATACCAACAATAAAATTGTCGCTTTGTCGGTTGGGTTGAAACAAGATGCCTCTAGTGCTAATTTAAAAGATAACTTGGTTTGCGCTAGACCTTTATTCTATTTCTTTAATGAAAGGTTAGACAAAAAAAATGAACTAGACCACAACACTAAGTATTATGCTTTAGGAAAAACCGGAAGTTCTACCACTGTAACAATAGCACAACACGCTTCGGACGGCATAACTTTTAGAACGGTCTCGGACTTTGGTAAAAGAATAATTGACTATAGTAAATATTCTTTAGTAGTTAATATGACTGATAAACTTAGAACATTGGATATTGGAGCAGGTGGGAACACAACTTCTAATGAAGGGGGAACAGTATCTCTTGACTATAATGTGTATAAAGACTCTTACATAAACGCTAGAAGAAGTAGTGATAATTCTATAACAACTAGGGATACTCTAGGGCAGACTAGATACTTACATTACAGTCATTCTCCAGAAAAAAGTAATTTGGCTACAGCAGTGATAGAGAATGAAACCAGAGATTCTATTAATCAAGGTAGTTTTTCCGAAAGTAGAATAGTAGATAATGGTAGAATAATGAATAAAAAGATAAATGTCTTTGACCCATATAAGGTTAGAAATCTATTACATAGGGCTAATTTAGATGCCTTTGTAGACCTAAAAGCCTCTTTTGTTTCTGAAGCATCAGCAAATACCTTTAACATTAGAACAGAATACGATTTAGGAACGGTTCTTAATGTAGGAGATGAAGTAAAAATACAAGATAAAATAATGCTAGTTGCTAGTATTGGTTCTTTTACTAATCCGGCAACTCTACAAACTTTAACAGTTAGAGCAGAAAAAAGAACGGAGAATGCTCAATCATTTACTTCGTTAAGTTTTACTCCTACTGCTGATGATATTCTTTCGAGAAGGGCATATAATCCTACAGATAATACAATTATAACCACAATGAACTTAATCAATAGAACAGACAACTTAGAAATTGTATTTAATTCCACAAATGAAAATAAACTACTGGCTACAATTTCAGCAGTAGATAAGGATAAGTCTATGATGACTGTTTCTTATACAGGAGATAGTTACTATGCTAACCCCTTGGAGTTTATTAGGGGAGAATATACTGTATATTCTCTTAAGTTTGAAGGGGAGGTAGAACAAATAAATACTGTTAAAGAAGAATCTCAAACTTTTTTAGATATAAAGGGAAGAAACAAACTAAACAAGTTGTTATCTCCTATTATTAACAAAGATACTGCATTTAGTGAAGATATTATTTATTCTACTAATAGCCCAACTAATACTCTTGGAGATATTAAGTCTGGTAATACATACAGTATTGCTTTAGGTGCTACTCAAATAGACACTAATATCACAACTGGTTCGAGTAACTTTGACAATTATCCCGATGTAGGTTCTAAACTTTTTAGTGAAAAGGGATATATTGGAGAAGTTTTGTCGCATAGCACACACGGTTCATCAAAATTAAGACTAGTAATTAGCCCCTCTTTGATAACAACAAATTCCGAAGCATTGTTGATGGCAACAGAAAAAAATTATGTGTTCACTAAAGCATTGGGTTCATCAAACTTTGCTAGTTCTTCTCCTACTTCTTTAACAGGTTCAGCAGGAAAAGGACTAATTTTTACTGCGGGCAATACTATTGATTCTAGTGGGGCTGAAGTTTCCGCACTCACAAACACTAGTTCTAATTCTCATGAAAAAGCGATAGGTTATGAGATAAACTCTCCTAAGAATATAAAATCGGATAGTTCTTTTGAATGCTTATTAAAAGACGAGATTGGAGCAGGAACTAAATCAACCTTTGATACTGTTAATACTTTAATAGATTTTGAGGTCGTTTCTACTTCTAAAAAAGATAATGTTACACAGATAGAATTAGCACCATATATTCCAATTACATTAGGAAGGCAAATAGAATATGAAGGTAAAAAACAAGATAGAATAGAACAGACTATGCTTTTGGCTTGCACTGTTACAACTGGTCAAAACGCAAGAGTTCCTTTAATAGTTTCAACAAACCAAGCGACTGACTTTAGTAAAGTAAAGGTAGGAGAACCATTATTCCTAAGTAGAAGTGGGAGTAGTTTTGATGAGAGTTTTATAGGGTATGTATTAGATATAGAAATTCTTGAACAGAAGCAAGACCATATTACTACTGGCGACCCTGCTTCTAATACAACTACTGCTAAAATATTAGTTGATAGAACCCATACTAGCAGTAATTTAGAAATAGACTTAGATGTAGGAGATGAGATTTATGTTAGCCAAAGAGCAGGAAATCATCTAAATTTAATTAATTCAAGTCACTTATGGGGAGGAAAAATGGTTTCTATTCCTCACCAAAAAACTTCTACAAGTGGTCTTGTTCCCTTTAATGCTTACAGAAGTTCTACAACTGATTTTACTAGTGTATTTGGTAGTCCCTATTATAAAATTATAAATGCAGATTTATTTAGAATAGGAAATGAAAAATTCACATATAAACAAAATTTTTCAGGGTTTGATTTTGATTATTCGGGAAGATATGCGGGAAGAAAAAGCGAGGCTAATATTAATTTTACAGCATATAAATTCAAACCTAGAATAACAAGCACAGATTTAACTGTAGTTAAATCAGCCCAAGAGGGTTCTAATGAAGAACTAGCATATGACACTAGGGGTAACAAAGGAATTTATGGCTCAAGATTAACCTCAAGCCGTAGGTTTGATAGAGCAAACCGTTTATCCCAAATAAGCCATGATTTTAGATTTACTTCATCTGACCAAGTTCAGCACCATGAGTTTCAAAATGATGATGAATCATTTAATAGATTATTTATGTATGTTGTTTCTGATTTATTACCTTATTCGTCTTTAAGAACTGATAGTCTTTTTCATGTAGATGGAAGCGGGGTCGCCACTAAATCTTTAGGAGAATATAAACTCTTCTTATTAGAAAACAAAAAGAAAACCGATGACACTAATAATCTAAATATACAAGATGAAAACTATCAATCTCTTTCTTTTACTACGGATAAAGACATTACTGAATTGAAACAACTAGGTTTAATGAGATTAACAGAATGTGTCTATGATGAATATTTTAATTTGATTAATCCTGAAAAATCAACCGAAGAAATTTATTTCAATAATCCTTTACACTTTGGAGGGAACATATTTACTAGGACTATTAGCGACGAAAGCGGAACTGCTCTATTCGTAAAAGAAATAAATGCAACTACTATCAAATTTTGTGATTCCGGAGGAACTTTGAACAATGTTAGTTTAATAACGGGTGATGAAATATTTATAGGAGATAAATATGTTTGCACAATTGATGGAACAAGCACTGGAAATACGCATAATATTCTAACAAGCAGGGGGTCTTTTACTCCTAACATGGATAATACAACGGTTAGAGCCGCATTTAGATTAACCGACACTAGAAGTATAGGAATAGGAGGAAGAAAAAAAACTAATAGTATTTTTGGGACTTCACCTAGTAGTAGCGTTGCCGATGGAGGCTATCATCCTCTAAAGGGCGCAATTATACCTAAAACTTCTAACTATAATTATGGAGAGGCATCGGGAGATACTGCTAGAGTAGATAATAGCGGAACTGCTTTCAGTTTATTGACGGATAGCGAAGTGGTTTTACCTAGCATATTTACAGGAAATGGATTTTTAACTCATACTAATTTTGATAATCAAGAAGGCGCAACTAGCCATGTTATTGCTAAAATGTCTAGAAATACAGTAGGAATTAGTTACGCTAACAGAAACCCACACGGAGGAACAATAGGAGTTATATTAGATACCTATAACATAGAAAGCGATACTAATTTGTTAAAGGTGGGAGATAATACAGATGTTTTAGGAAGTCAGGGCGACCAAAGAGGAGGATTGTCTTTAGACCCTACAGGAAGTGAACCCGCTAGAGAAATAGTAACAGTTACTTCTGTTAATCACTATAAGCAACTACTTTCTCCTACTCAATCTAGTTCTTCTCATGATTACTCGGCAGATGCAGATAGAAAAAGCCCTGCTGATGGTGCATATCTAGGATTCAAATTAAGATTGTTTTCTACCTCTTGGACTAACACCTCAATATCTTCTTCTAATGGAACACTCTATCTTAATAATATAAGTCTAAATGGAGCAAATACTATTCTAAACTCTTGGTTAGAGTTAGTAGATTTAACGGGCTGTTATTTAGTCCCTGAAGCAGATAGTGGAACTCAAACTGCTAATGCTGTTGGAGGGGTGAATTTGGGACAAGGCCGCCATGCTGACCCTATTTATGTTTATTCTCACGAACCTCAAACTTTAGAATCAAGTGTTAATATAATAACTAGTGCTAGTTTAGTCAATAATAGAGCATATAGAATAATGCAACCTAATCAAGTTTGTTTATATGATTTCCACCCGAATGAAATACATTTGAATACATTAAGACCGGAATATACTAAAAAAGCAAACAGTAATGCAGTGTATAAAGTAACTGATAATAACTATTTTTTCTATGAAGGTAACAAGCCTCACTTTTCATCTAATGAAGCGGTATTGTCTATGTTTGTTGCTATAGATTTAGACAACAGAAGTGGTGGAGGAAACATAATTGTTCCAAAAGCAAATACGAATACTCTTTTACCAAATGATACCTATTCTATGTTTTTAAGTGATGGCGACACTTCATTAAAATCTAGTGTTTCTTCTACAATAACAGTGGATGAAAAACATGCAATATCGTTTAGTAATATAAAAAAACTAAAAGGGATAGTTTCTATTTCTGAAACTTTTGTAGTAGATTCATTAGAAGAATTAAAAATATCACCCAATAGAGCCTGCATTGGTTCTACCGTTACAATAGCAAATGAAGCGGAAGAGTTGCTTAACGAATTATTTGAAGAAGAAGGCCTAACATTTGATAATACAACTCCAACATATCCATTGTTTATTGCTCCTAAGTTTATAGGCAACTCTTTATTTTCAGCAATCAATTACATACTAGAAAGAAAAGACTTATCTTTAATAATCAATGAAAATTCTTTTAGCGTTAAATCTAGAGATGATGTTATCTTTAGAACTAATATTCTAGTGAACGATGATAAAATGGTGGACTACGAAACAGTTGATAGCGGTTTTGATTTCTACAACCAAGTTATTGTTTATGGTTCTTCTCATAAAGCAGATAGAAAGAACTTATCTAGCATACAAAAGGTTGGCAGAAAGACGCTTGAAGAAGTTGATTCTTCTTTGATTACACAGCAAGATGTAGATGAAAGAGCAAGTAGATTACTCAAAATACACGGAACTCTAGATAAAAAAATAAAGGTTAGAGTTATACCAACAGGACATGAACAACTAAGAGCAGGAGACATAATACAGTTTGAATCTAAACAAGAAAATGTGCCATTAGACAATTATATCGTATTAGATATTACTCATCCTATTAGTGGATTTATTACTATAGAAATGGGTAAGTATTCTAAAAAACTAGAAGATGTATTTGCTGAACTACTATTACAATCCCAGTCTAATTCTAATACCTTAAGGGCTTTATCTTACAATGAAAAGAGTTCGTCGGTAGACTTCTTAGAGAGGGTGAATTTGAAAGAAATGTCTTTGTTAATTAGGACTAGGGCATCAACAGGGTCTTTCCATCTAGGCTTTGCGGCAACACTAAATACGAACACCAATACATTTGGGTTTGCAGGTGGAACTATAACGCTCACTAATTTATTAGAGGAGGATTTACTATGATAACGGAAAAATTACAGGAAGAAGTAGCCGCACATATTAGAACTTTAATGCTAAAGGCAGATGTGGGACAGGGTGGTAATTCTACTAATCCGATAAGCGATACATTAGATGTGCCTCTAGGTCTAAACATTACGCCTACTACTAGTAGTTCAACTAGTAATGTGATAGAGGCCAAAATTTCCATTGCAGGGAGTTCTTTGAATGGTAATATAATAAGAGAAGTTGGTTTATTTAATCACGCTTCGGGAAATCAAAACATGATTCAAAGAATTAACTTTGATGCAATTGGCCCGATTGCTAATGATGCTACATTAGAAATTTTTATTATTATGGAGGTAGAGTAGAATGGTAAGTAATCCACATTTTTATGGCCAAAGCACAACAGGAACACCTAATCAAATAGAGGATGGAGTAGACTTTCCACATACAGGAATTATCAAAGCACTTGCAGATGGCTTAGGTCAAAACTATGCAATTAGTGGCTTTGATATTACTTTTGATGATGCTACACAAATAGATGTTGGAACAGGAGTTATTTTTAGAGATGGAAAAAGACATGAAATTTCAGCAGGAAATAACTTGGCTTTAGGAAGAACTACTGCTAGTGAGAACTCTTATCATTTAGTCGTTGTTGATAAAGATAATGATATTGCCATTAGGAGTCCTAGTGCGAAAGATAAAGTTGCTGATTATACAGTAAGGACTCTTACTAGTGGCACTACAACAGCACATAAACAAGGAGATACTATTGTTGCAGTAGTAACTCATAATGGTAGTAATCCTGCTCCTGTTCAATACTTAACAGTTGATAAGGCGGAGAACTCGTTATCTATTGGTTATAGTAATAGCGGAACATATGCCGAAGGCTTAACAATAGATACTGATGCCGGAGATACTACAATAGAAAACAAAGTATCCGATAAAGATATTATTTTCAAAGTAAATGATGGAGGAACACCTACCGAAGTAATGAGAATTGATGGTTCTACATCAAGGATTGGAATTGGTGAAACTGCCCCCGATTCGATGCTACATCTAAAGTCTGCTAGTGCCACATCTCCTACTATTAAAATAGAAAATACTGGAACTGACGCAAGCGAAGCAGAAATAATTTTTCAAAGAACGGGAACTGCGGCACAATCTCAAGATATAGGACATATTAAATTTAAGGCTTTAGATGATGGAGGGGCTACACATTTATATGCTAGCCTATTTGCAGATGCTCAGGACGAAACAGCAGGAACAGAAGATGGAAGATTATTATTTACTGTTGCTAAAGGGGGAACAGATAATGTTGAAATTTTACGACTAAGTGGCTCGGAAGGATTTGTTTTTAATGATGCTTCAAATGATTTGAATTTTAGAATTGAATCTAACGGTAATGCTAATATTTTATTTGTAGATGGAGGTAATGATAATGTTGGTATTGGGACTAACACTAATGATGCTAATGCAATATTAACAGTAGAAGGTGCAATATCTTTAGATGAAATATCAGCCCCTAGTAATACTGCTGATAGAGGACAATTATACACTAATGCTGATAATCATTTACATTTTATTAATGGCGCAGGAACGGATGTAAAAGTTACAGAAGAAGTTTTTATTGTGGCTTTGTCGGATGAAACTACTGATTTAACTACGGGAACTGGTAAAGCGAGTTTTCACATGCCGTTTGCTATGACTTTAACAGGAGTAAAGGCAAACTGCACAACTGCCCCCGCAGGGGCTACCATTATTGTAGATATTAACGAAGCAGGTTCTACAATACTAAGCACTAAATTATCTATTGATGCAAGTGAAACTACTTCTGCCACTGCCGCTAGTGCCGCAGTAATCAGCGATACCGCTTTGGCTGACGATGCTTTGATTACTTTTGATATAGACCAAGTAGGTTCTTCAACTGCTGGTAAAGGATTAAAAGTCACGCTATATGGTTATAGGGCGTGATATTATCCCTATTCATATTATTAACACTTATACACAATTTCCTGCTACTGGAGGTGGAGGCGTAACTCCTGCTATCACAATAGCAACTGCGGCTACAGGTAATTTCAATAATGCTGTTAAGTTTGGAGTCTTTAATGAAAACACTCTTGCCTTTGATGGAACTTCAACAGGTATTTTTGATGGCTCAACTTCAACATTTGGAACTGCATCTTCTCCAACAAGAACAACTCAAAATCAAAACATTTCCGCTACCGACTTAAGAGATAATGCTTATTTTAACGGAACTGGCTCTTTACAAGCATCCGAGGCTCGTTTTGCGATTGGGTGTGTTATTAGACACAATGGCCTTAGTATTAGTAATCCTCAAGTTAGAGTTAATGCGGTTAGTAATGGTCTAGTTTCATCATCGGTGAGTAATTCTCAAGTCGTCATGGTTCAAAATGTGCTTACTAATGCTAACCAAGTGGATTCGACTACATTCAACACAGGGCTTAGTTCGACGGCTCATGGAATGTTTGATTTGAATAACCCTTTTGGAACTGCTAATCATTATGTTCCTAGATTAGAACTAGTAGGTAAAAGTGGTAATGTTCCACAAGCGGGAGATACTTTTACTATTAGAATAGATGCAAGCGCAACAGTTGATGGAGTGGCTTGCACCGCAACACACGATTTAACAATTACACTCACATGATATTATATGATTTTAAATTATATTTTGTGCCAACTCTTTGTGTTTTTTCTAGTTGGTTTTATTTTAGGCTTTGTTACTATTTACTTAACTTACGATAAAAAAGAAGATATAGGATTTATCATACTAAATGAAAAAGATTAATTTTGTAGGCTCACTTTTTCTTAATCTAAAAATTGGTGATTTTTAAAAAACCAAAAAAAAGGGCGATAGAGGAGATTTTTATTTCTCCTCTACCGCCTAGTCTTAGCAGACCAAACAACAAAACAATGCCTACATTCCCATAAATTAACTTGCTCATCTGAGCCTAAATAGAATCCTCTGATTCTTCTAGGTATTGTTAATTCATTACAGTATCTACAAACTTCTTTTAATGCCATCACTTAACGCCTTTATCTTCTCGCATCAAACGCCTCATGTAATCTTCTACGCTTTGGTCGGTGATGTTAGAACCACCAAAAGCGGCGAAGAACAGAAGCATAAGAACGATTAGAAAGGCAATAAGGCCGAACCAATCCCAACCATCCATTACCAATTCACCTCCAGTTCTTTATGTTCTCCTTTATCTATTGAGAATGCTTTTACTTTTCCTTGGCTCTTACCTATCTGCCATAGGTCATAAACTAATTGAGTATCTTTCATACAATACTCTACTACTTCATCATACTGACCCATTTTCCACAACTTGGGAGCATCAGCACTATCCATAAGTTTAGCGTCGTTCATTGTGCATTTTACTAAATTCTTCAACTGGAATCTTTCTTTATGTTCCTTTAGAAGTATTTTGGAAGTGTCTATATATTGATTGTTTTTAATATATTTATTAATACAATATATGTCCATAGAGTCTCTAAGAATAGGTAGGTCAAATGCCGCTATATTATGTCCTAGTAGTTTGACTCCCTTTTCAAAATTGTCATCTAAATCATATTTCAACTCTCTAAGAGATTTTATAATATGACCTGACTTAGCGAAAGAATCAACCTTTTCATCAACATAAACAGTTCCAGTATTTCCATCCCAAGTGGCAACAGTAGATACTTGAAACATATGGGTATTTGAGAATCCCCCTATTTCATAAGACATATTTTTTGTTTCTATGTCAAGTGCTAAGACTGACATTCTATCACTTACCATCAGCAGACCAAAGTTTAGCAATCTTTTGTTCTTCCTTATCTTCTTTAGGTTCTTCATCTCCGACCTTTCTTTTTAGAAAGGCTACTATTTGATTACCTGCAACAAGAAGCATTGAACACAATTCCCAACCCTCTTTACCATAATTATCTAGAGATTCAATTATAACTTTCGGCCCTTTACTAACTTCAAACACTAAAAATGTATTTTCCCACATCATTCTTCATCACCTGTTTTCTTTATTCTTATGTAGAAACTTCTTCCTTCTTTGATTTCTTCAAAATAACCTTTGCCGTATTTGTTGTAAACTTCATATGTTTGTGACCTTGATAATTTTAATTTATTTCTAGCCTCTAACATATACATTTTCTTGTTTACATAGCCTTTATCATCTTTCTTCATGCCCTCATATGCTTCTGTAAACATTGTTTTGTAGTTCTCTCCTGCTTTTGCTGATACCGGCTTCTTACTTCTTAGGCTTCGTTCCAACCACTCTAACAATGTCTTATAACATTGTCGCACAATTAGCCCTGCTGAACGAACATTATCTCCAGTAACCTTGAACCTATCTTCTTCTTTTCTCTCTAATGTTTCTGCTATGCAACATAGCGTAGACACTTTCATCAAAGTTACCATTATTCTAGATAGGAAAGTAGATGCTAACTTAGTTACTTTCTCCGGAACTCCTCGCATTTCACCTAGCAACTGTCTATATGCTTCCATCAAACTAGAACGATATTCATCAGTGTATTCAATTGTCAAAAGGGGATTGCCACCGTTTTGATAGTATTTCTTTCTAAGTTCCTTGTAAATCTCAAACATTTCATCAGAAAATGTTTCTACAGGAGTATCTACATCTTCAATTGTTCCGGACTTTGCATACTGCTTAAGTCGCATTTCATGTTGTTTGTATGCAGGAACTTCCCAAATATACAGAAGCATTCTTTGAAGAACACCCTTTTCCGCCATGACTTGATTTATATTATTAGGAGGATAAGTGGTAGCAAAGACTGACCTCATAGCATAACAATTCATTATTCTGCCTTCTTGTGAATCTAGGGCTTTACTGATTATCCAAGACTTACCTGCCAGTGAGTTCATAAGAGTGTTTAGATACACGATTGAATTTTCTTTATGTTGTGATTGCTTAAATATACCTGAATATTCAAACTCGTCCCAATGGGCTAATCCCATTCCTTCTAATACTCCGGCTCTGCGCTTAAACTCCTTTTCTCCCTCTTCTGTCATGTGTTGGTCAAACTTACCAATTAGAGAAGAATCGGTGTAATCTATAACACTGAAAGTATTGAACTTAATAGGAAATCCATCGTTATCCATTAGAGGTAAACCGTTTGGATGTGCTTCATCAAATCTCTTACCTCCTACTTTAGTATCAGGGTCTATAAATGGAGGGTGTGTTCCTTCTTGATTTATCTTATCAAAGACAGCATCCGAAACTCCTTCTACAAAATTCCATAGTGTAGACTTTCCAGTTCCGGAGGTTTGAACCCAACAAAAGTGAACTCTAACATCTTCATGGTTTCTACCGTTTGGAATATGCACAAAGTCTTTGCATATATTTCCTAATATAGTAAAATAACTTATGCTTGCAGGTATAGCATTGTAGTGAGAAACTTCTTCTGCTGACTTAACATAATCTAACACTACTTTAGGCAGAGATTCTTTGTAGACTTTCTCGCTTTCTACAAGAGCATTATCATACTCTTTGAAGTCGTCTATGTCCTCATATAATTCTTGATATCCTTGTATTTCATATTCTTCATTTTCATTCATATTTTCACCTTATCTTCGGAGTTTAAAGTGGAGAGTATTCTTTTGGAAAGGGTATCTCCGAACCCTTCTAATTTGCATAGTTCTCTTACTGAACATTCACCTATTTCCATTATTGAACCGAAGTTTTTAATCAATAGTTTTGCTTTTTTAATCGACACCCCTTTTATGCTAGTTAGTAAATCTAGTCGTAGGTCGTCGGTTGATAATCTTTTATGCACTTGTGGTTGTATCGTATCTCTTGATACTGGTTTTATCTTGCTAACAGAAGTAATAATAAGGGCGGCTTCTTCTTCAGATTTTACCCAAATAGGTTTAACATCTGTGTCTAATATAATTCTAGATAGACCTCCTAGAAACTTATTGTGAAATAATTTTATTCTTCCTTGTATCGGTAACTTACTTTTACTATTTTCTATTACCTTCATTATTGCCTTATCTAAATCACCATAGATTAGTAATATATTATTTTTATAGCATCTATCCATATTGTCTAGTTGAGTCCACATTCTTTTACTAAGAACTGAACCTAGAAAATCTACTGCTGATTTAGCCTCAAAGCATACATCATCATAAACATAATCACCTATTTCTATCCATTTAATATCAGTTTTAATATTAAGTGACTTAGCCTTCTTTTTAACTAAGTCTGCAAGCAGAGATTTTTCTCTAGAGTCAATCACTAGCACTAGAATACCTCCAACACTTTCCTATACACAATCCTTCGTTAATTAACTTATCACAGTGGGGGGTGTTGTAGTTTCCATAAACAGTAAACTTGGCATGATTTTTGGTGGTAATTTTATCCCAATCTAGCCATACATCTTGAGAAGAAGCAAAGACTCTTTCCAGTTCATCTACTATTAGATTCAGAGTATCTTCTTTATCTTTCATCGTTCTCAAATCTTGATAACCGGATATCAAATCTCTATACCAAGATACTAGATATGCTCTAGATAAATGGGATGGATTCTCTGTCATTATTGCATTATACAAACAAGGCAATATAGGCATTGAGCCTATCGTTTTAGGAACATTTACTTCACCTTCAATCTCTCTCAAAGGGGGAGATATAGGAAATATTATTTTTCTGCTTCCGTTTATTTTTTTGGCAGGACTTCTAGGTTTGGTAGCAAGGTTTAGTATCTCTTCTATAGATAGGTCTAAATCATCTTCGCATAAAGGAATACAGAATAACATTTCTCCTCTGCTGTTAGTCGCTGACATATTTACTGTATTTGGCATTCTTCTAAGTCTAGTAGTTTGCCCTACTCTATCATCGAGTGTTGTATTATACCCTCTGATACTTTCTAGATAGTTCTTAGCCTTTCTAAAATAGAACTGAATATTTCTTATGGTATCGGTTGGCTCACCATGCACAAATAGATGAAAACCTCTACCAGAGAAAAATAAGTTATAGTTTGCATCTCTTAGAAAAGAAATCATACATTTGGTATCTTCCCACGCTTCAGAAAGTTCATCTTCATGTGCATCAAAATCAAAGAATATTCTATTTAGCACTACAGAAGAATCAACCTTAGCAGTTTCGCTAAACTCTTCAAAGTCATACACTGTAGTATATACATTGGCTTTGCCGTTGTGTGATGCGACAAACTTTTGAAATTGTCTTTTATTCTTTACTATTATTCTTTTCATTTGTGGTGCGTTTTTTATGTGACTTCCCGCCCACATCTCTCTCGGAAACTTCATTTTTATTACCTCCAAAATTCACTGTTGCTTGATTAAGCATTATTCTTATTTTTTCCGCTACTTCTACCTTTACGCTGATTAAAGTTAATTCTGATATTACCTGTTCTATCGGAATACCTACATGGTCGTCCTTTATTCTTAGTTCTTTGATAAGTTCAAATCTTTCTTTCAAAGATATTTCACTTACTATTTCATTTGATAGGGAGTCAATAGTAGAGTGAAGTTGTGCAATCTCTTGAAAAGTCCACTCTCTAGACAATACTTTGTTTTGAATTAGTTTATCCATATTATTCATTCAGTCACCTTCTTGAATACCACCAAATAGGGGTCTTTATGTTTCATAAGTAATACAGTATGCTCACAATCTTCGCCATCAATCTTTTGAGTTTTGACCCAATCGCTAACCTCTCCGTATAGTTTCATAGTGCAACCTTTCTTCGTTGGTGATAATCTTATTCTAGCAAACTTATCTCCACTAGGAGAAGCATCATACTCAACATCAACAATACCATTATCAAATTCTAACTTCATGCTATCCAACTCTCCATGTTACCTTCACAAATACCAAAGTAACTACAATGAGCGCAGGTCTTGTAGAAATATTTTGTAGAGAAATGGTCTTGTTCATAAGCGTGTATTAGCCTAGCAAGATTATTCTTTACTGATGTCATGCTTCGCTTTTTTATAGGTTCTACTTGAACATGGTTAGATACAGGGTAATACCAACCCCAATGAGAAATCTCCATGTCCCTATTTAGACCATATTTCTCTAATACAGCATCACTAGCACTTTCTAAAAGTAATTGATAGAAAGCCATTTCCTTACGCATGTTAGTTGCTTTGTAGTCCTTCCATCCACCGGTCTTGTATTCAAAGAGTATAATCTTATTATCTTCTACAAATATTCTATCAATGATACCTTGAATATGTATTACATAGTCCCTACTTAGTGGAAACTTTTCATTCCAGTCCGCTTCTACTGTTATTTCAGCATCAAATAAACCTTCATTTACCGCAGGTAGATACTCATGCACTTTATTTTCTTTCTTAGCATCAATGAATCGCTGTGCTTCAAAGGCGGCTACTGTTAGGGATATGTCATAGTAATCATCTATTGGCATAAGACTAGTGCAATACTCTAGTATTTCGTGGTCATTCATCGTATTGGCTTTCTTTATGTCAAAGACATTAAAGAAATCTTCTCTATGGTTGTGAAGAACTGTTCCCTTTAGCATGGCATCTGTAGTATCTTGGGGTAGTCTTTGTATGTAGTTAAATTCATATTTCTTAGGACACCAATCAAAAGAACCCAATGAAGATTTGCTGACCTTTAATATTGGTTCGTTTGGTTTGTCATAATTTTCGGGCTTCCATTGGTATGTGTATTCTTTCATATTTTTAATTTCATTTTCATAATTCATTAAAACCAGTCTCCTAGTGTTTTTTGTATTGTTCCTGTTCTTATGTTAGATATGTCCCAATTCATCGCTCGATAAATCGGTTCTGCTTTTCTAATCACTTGTTCTGCATAATGCTTCCAGTCAGGCAAAGACCCCTCAAAG
>TARA_R100000426_G_scaffold10973_6_pt1 | contig 18378 bp, 20 predicted proteins | sample TARA_R100000426 | Tara Oceans TARA_R100000426 (sample SAMEA2620421) | marine metagenome | biome: marine biome (ENVO:00000447); feature: surface water layer (ENVO:00002042); material: "saline water (ENVO:00002010), including plankton (ENVO:xxxxxxxx)" | depth 5 m
CTCTAATAAGCTCACAGAAATAATTAAGCTACATCAAGTTTGTAATGGTTTTACTAAGGATGATGAAGGTAAAATGCTAAGATTGCACGATTCTAAATTAAAAGCATTAGATGAAGTTATTTCTGAAACAGATGGTAAGATTATAATTTGGGCTAATTACTTATGGAACATACATGAGATAATACATTTTCTAAAATCTAAATATGGTGAAGAATCAACAGTATCTATATTCGGTGAAGTGAGTGTAGAAGATAGAAAGACAGCAGTTGAGACTTTTCAGAATGATTCTAAAGTACGCTTCTTTGTAGGTAATCCTACAACTGGTGGTTTCGGTTTAACTTTAACAGCTTGTAATACAGTTATTTATTATTCTAATAGCTATAATTTAGAGGTAAGAATGCAATCTGAAGACAGAGCGCATCGTATGGGGCAGACAGGTACAGTGCTTTATGTCGACATTGTGGCTAAAAATACCTTAGATGAAGCGATTATGAAATCTTTAATAAATAAAGGCCAGATTGCGGCAAAGACTTTAGGTGAGGAAGACCTAAGATCCTGGCTCCTGTAGCTTTGTAAACTTATCTAACCTCTCTAAAAATTTATCACCGTATTCCTTTAAATCAGGCTCTGAGAGCTTAAACTCCTGATATTGGAGGTCTCGGCTACACATTGCTATTACACCTTGCTCTATGGGCCCGTAATTAGCCGTATGAGCTAAATAATAAGCACCTAGTTGAAGTTTATAATCTTCTACCCATTCTTCCTTTTTTGGCTTATTTGTTTGTTTCCAGTCGATTATACTTGGTTTACCGTAAGCAACAGCGGTTAAATCACATGTGCCTGCAAATTTATTTTGATATTCAAGACTTATTTCATTACCCCACACCTCATCAATTTTTATATTGTCTAGTATTGTTTTGGCCATCATTCTTGGTTTTGTGCCTTCATCAGTTGCATTGTAATAACCTTGACCTGTAAGATAATATTCTAGCACCTGGTGCATTTCTGTTCCAATATTTGATGCTTGTTTCATAATACGATCAGCTTCTTGATCACCAACTCGTCTACGCCAATTATTAAGTTGTCTCATATCTTTTGTGGCACTTAAGATAGTGGTTACTGAAGGAACTTTTACATTGTCAACAAGATACTTACGTCCAGTAGTATCTGAAAATCTATTGTAATGTTTGTATGGATATTTTTTATTTAATTTCACCAGACTTTTGTAATTAATACTAATATAACTCCCGCCATACCAGTAATTAATACACCTGCAGATGTCAACATGATTTTTTCTATTCTAGCTATGTCTGTTCTTAAATTTTTTATATCATCTTGAGTTTGCTTTTGCATTATTCTGCAAAGTTTCTCATGTGATTCTATTTTCTGTAATGCGTTATCTCTAGCCACGTTGACCCTTCCTTTGTGCAATAGCAGCTCCAGTTGCATCATTTGGAAATAATACTTGAAAGTCTCTTGCATTTACTTTGTTCTCTGCTGTAGAAGGTTGTATATTTGCTAATTCATTTTGAATTACTGGGTTTTCTAATTCAATGTCATCTGTGATCATAGTCTCCTCTTCTTTAACAACAGGAGCTTCCTCAGCTTCTAATTCAGCTTCGTTGTTCGTTGCTCGTTGTAAGAAAGCGACTGCATTGTTATCTGTTTCAACACTACCTGAGCTATCTAATAAATCTTGTGCAAACAATGTCTCTGTTGTATTTTTTGGTAAAGTCTTATCATTGTATTGTGGATCTGGAACTTTACTATCAAGTTGTAATAATCTATCTGTTATTTGTTCTGGTGAAACATCTTTAGGATTAATTCTTGGTATGTCTTTATCACTATCATTTAAATAATTCATCAATCTTGCAAAGGCTTCTCTTTTTTGTGTAAGTCCCAATCTTCCTACAACACCTGGAGATTGTAAAACATTAGCTGCTGTTTGAATATCTCTTCCTTTAAAATATCTTCTTCCTAACCCTAATAATCCAGGCACACCATCACCAACTTTTTTACCCATCAATAATCTTATTTGTTCATCTGGATTTAAAGCATCGTTCCAAGCTTTCATAGCGACAGGATCAGTTACTATTTGACCGAATCTTCTTGCTAACAAAATAAATAATGCAGGTGCAAAAGGATTGATTGCAGCAGAACCACCAAGCACCATTGCTCCTGCAAAAGAATTTAAACCACCTAGTTGTAATCTTCTTTGCATAAAGGTTGATGTATCAGCAATAGGTGTATCAGAAACAGCTTTCATATAAGTAATAAATTTTTCAAACTCTGCTGCTTTAGCTCTACCACCTAACATTTCAGTTACAGCCTCTTTTCTTACATCATTTAAAGGATTATCTATTCCTAACGATCTTAGAAACCTATTTATATTAAATCTAGATGTATCTTTTGGACTAAATTTAATTTTTTGTGCATCAAGAATACCATCGCCTCTTCGAACTTTATCAATGCTAAAATCAAGAATGTCCTCACCAGCTTCTCTTGCAACCTTTTGCATAGATTGCATTACATCAACAGTCCCGTTTAAACCTGTTCGCACCATGGAGTCACCCATGATGTCATCAACCATTGTTCTACCACCAGGTTGTAACGTAGAATCAAAGCTCCTATAGAAGGTATTAAAAAACCATCTTGCTTTCATTGCATCATATAACGCTTGTCCACCACCTTTTGTTATACCTATTTCTTGTCCAGTTTTTCTTGATACTATTTTATCTGCACCTAATAATTGTCTTAATTGTTTTAATGATGTTCTATCACCGTGAGTAAAGACATCATTAGCAAGATCATTAAAGAAAGTTTGAGCCTTACCTCTTTCTATTCCGTTTATTCCTGCAAGAGCTTTGTTAGTAAATTTTGTATTATCATATTGTCTAAATATTTTTGTTATGTTTGCACGTTGATAAAAATTCATTAGTGTAGCAAATGTATCGTTTGCTCTGTACAGTTGATTTTTTAGATTTTTTGCATTATCTAATTGCATTTTTAAATTAGCATCAGCAGCTTCTTTACCCGCTGTGGCCACAGTATTGTCATATGCTTCTTTAAAAGCACGATCTTTGAAAAATTGTTCTTTAGTTAGTTTACCACCAAACGCATTTAAATCGTTCTCTAAACCTTCTCTTAATGCCCATAATGATGGTCTTATGTTTTGATAAGTTGTTTGTTCAATAGCTCTGTTCATCACTCTCATCAATTCTTTGTATTGTAAAGGTGAAACCATATCATCTAAAGAATTTAAATATCTATAATAGGTTGTTAGTGGATCTCCTGTTTGTAAAAGCTTTTCAATATCTTTAAAAGGTAAGTCGCCAAACTTATCAGTAGCGTAAGATCTTAATCCTGGGTAACTTACAGCTAATCTATCAACCATTTCTTTTGCAAATTGTTTAGATTTTGTAAGTTCAATTACTTTTGGATTGCCAATTGTCTCTGCTAATTTCTCAAAACCAGTATACGCGTCATTTATTAATTTAGAATTTTGTTTAAATGCCTCATCTGCTTGCTTGAAAATAGAGGCAGATAATAAACCTGTTTTTATTAGTGGGCCATAATTTAACACACTTGAGTTTAAATATTCTTTTCCAGCTTTTTGTTCTGCACCTTGCATGGCTTCTTTACCAATACCGTTTATAAATGGCATGATACCAAGAACTTTAAAAAACTTACTTGCAAAGCCACCTAGTAATCCAACTCCTTCTTGTGCAGTCATAACCAACGGTATAGGTAAACCTTTATCTCTTGCAATATTGACAAGCTGTTTAGCATCTTTTGATTTAGCACCTATTGCAAGTCTACCTAATTTACCAAAACCTTTTGTAAATATTGGAGTAAGTGTAGCTGCACCTGCGTTCCAAGCTAATGCTGTAAACATAGCATCAGCCGCATTGGCCATTAAATCTGTATCAACTTCTCTTGGACTCATGTTTTCTAGATCTGAAGCGATAGCATCCATGGCCGCAATACCAGCAGTTTCATTCAATGCATCGTAAGATACAGAGCCTACACCTGCGCCTAGTGTTCCGCCCAAGACAGATTTGATTTCTGTTCTTCCTAATTGACTAGCTAATACACGACCTATTGTTGGATCAGCAACTCTCGCTAATAATTTAGCAACACCACCTAATAATTTAAATCGTCCTGGTAATCTAGCAGTTAAGTTATCTGCAAAATTATTAAATATTCTCGATCTTGGAAATAAGCCAGTATCTTTGTTACCTGGTATTTTTGATTTAGCAGCACTAAATATTTTTTTTCTATCTGACACATAAGGATAAATTGATCCAATCAAATCACCTGCAAGTATTGCTTCGTTTCTACCTTTAAGTCTACTACCTTCTTGTTGTAATCTAACACCTATTGGATTTTTTACAGCCTCTTGCATTGTAGCTTCATCCCTTGCAGCTGAATCTCTTTGTGCAATTATAATATTTGTTTTTGGAGCTTTTAGAAAACCTTGATCAATTGCAGCATCTATCGCTCTTCTCTGTCTAGCATTTAACTTTCTAGGATCAAAAGTTTTGTTATCTATTGCGTCTTGTATTTCTTTTAATGTAGCCATTATAAATCCACACTTTTTAAAGTTTCTTCAATTTCTTTTAAACCAAACGCTTCCTCAACTGCTTGTTGAGCACCTTCGTCTGTATACTTAGCTAATTCTTTTAAGTTTGTAATAGTTGAGAACAACCCACCGCTTGTTGTATATAATAATTCTTGTCTTCTAATATCTGCTCTAAGTTGATTAGCTATCGCAGTTATTGAGTCTCTTACATCTTGACCACCTCTTGCTAATGCAAAAATGTTTACGATTTCTCTAGCTGCATTTATATCTCTTTGAGTTAATCTATCTTGATCTTTAAATGTATTAGCTAAAGCATAAACTAAAGATGTTTCTTGTACAGCTAACTTTTCTTGATCTTTTGCACTTAAACCTGAGAACCAACCTCTCTTACCAAGTGATCTTCGTCTTTGATCTTTGATTTTTTCAAAATCGATCATTTCTATTTCTTGTTTCTTCTCTGCTTCTGAAAGATCAACATCATTATTGATCATATCTACTTCATCTTGATACAACTGTTCTAAAGTTTTTTCCGCGTCTTTTGCGTTTTCAGCAAATAAGTCTCTGCCTGCTAAATCAGCTGCTGCGTTTCCTATTCTTCTTAAATATGTATCTAGTGTTAGAGCTATACCAGGTTGAACAAGTTTACCTTCCTCATCTTTTTGTCTAATAGTTTTAAGTATATCAAGAGTTACAGAATAAGCAGTATATCTATTACCTAATGTATCTTCTATCTCTGATAATCTTTTGTTAATGTTTTTCTGGTCTAGGAATTTTTCAAATCTACCAACAACTTGTCCATCTGAGGTAGTTATTGGTCCACCTTGAGGTACAGGAATTAGTTGTTGTTGATTTCCAACTAAACCTCCAGGCAGATATGCTGTTCCAAATTTATCAATAAAGCCATTATAATTTCTTAAGACACCATCAGTTCCTCTTACCTGTATAACTCCAGGTGTAGTTTCTGGTCTTGGAGGTGCTTTTGCTGCATCATTTAAAAATTTCATATGATCTAAAGCAGCATTCAATGATGCCTCTCTTCTGTTTTGTCTTAGCTCACCTTCTTTTAATTTTAATGTAGCATAATTGTTTACAGCTGGTCCTATAGCTTGTCCAAATACTTCAAGCGCACCACCTATACCTGCTTTTTTGGTTGTTCCTGTTAAAAGTCCTGATGCTAAGTTTGCAAGAAATACTAATTTTGCTTGTGATGTCTGCCCCTTATCAATTTCATCAAAATATCTTCTTGACAATGCAATGACATCATCAAATGATTTATTTACACCTGTTATTTCTGGTGGTAATCCTGTTGGATCTGGCTTATCTACTATAGGATCTTTTTTCTTTTCGTCCTTTTTAGCTAATGAAGCTAATGATCTATTTATAGCTTGATCTCTCTCAGCATTCTCTGCCTGAGTATCCTCATAATTAGTTATACCATCTGCTCCAGGTGGCTCCTCACCTCCTAAAGTTTTTTCTTGAATTTTTTGAATGTCTGCTGTTCCATCAATTGATGCAAATTCATCTTTAACTAATTCATCACCCTCTGCTTGTAGTTGCTCTCTTTTTCTATTACCTCCAAAACCTATACGACCACCACCGATATTTCTTTTTCTACCTGCTGTTGTTTGAACTTTTTCTACAACTTCTGAAGGTGTATCAAATGTGCCTATAGCATCCATACTTGCTTCACCTGATATATCAGGTAAGGCTGCACGTTCAGATACAGGTGTTGCTCTAAAATCTTTAATGCTTTTTGATATAGGATCAATGACATAATTTTTTGCAGCTTGTGCACCCGCATAAGCAAGACCTGCAGCTCTCGCGTAAGGATTTAAAGAAGCTAGTCCCGTAAGACCTGTGCTAACAGCTATCCTTGCATATGGATTATCTATGTATTGTCCGACAAAAGGATCTATTGCATTATAAATACCTATGGGTGAGATGAATCTTGATACACCACCTCCTAAACCAAAGGCTGTTGTGCCTTTTGCAAAATCAATTGGATTACCTCTAATAGCACCTGGTACATTTCTTATGTCAGATGCAAGTTTTCTGAAAAAACCAATCTTAGGACCACGACCTCTGATTGCTGGTAAACCTCCAACTAATTTACTTGTTCTTGGATCATAAAATCCACCACCCTTTTGTACATAATCAACTCTACCACCAGGAACATTTTGACCAACCATAGTTCCTGTTCTTGCTTTGATTACTTTTAAATGACCTTTGTTAAGAGCTTTGTTACGAAACATGGGCCTATTTAAAACTTTGTTCATGTAAGCTCCTTATGTTTGTTTTGCACCTTGATAAGCCGCGAATGCTCCTATTCCTGTTCCTACTGCTTGAGCTAAAGGACTTTGCGAAGGTGTTGTACCCATTGTTACTCCAGATTGTGTCTTAGGACCAGCAGCATATAAATTAGCCAAAAACTCAGCTCTTTGAAATGGCTCAAATTGTTGTTGTAATGTTGTAGCTCTCTGAGCATCTAAAGCTTGTTGAGCTAATTGTCTTTGTACACCACCCGCTGCCATAAGTTGGTTAATATCACCTTGCGCCATTGTTTGTTGCTGCAATCCTAATTGACCTAACTGTTGACCAGCCGCTAATTGCATTTGCTGTTGATTCTGAGCAGCTTGTAAAGCTGTGCCAAAACCTTGCTGCTGTGCTCTGCCGACAGCCTCTAATTGTCTTTTTTGTAATTCTGCTTGTTGAACACCCTCTCTTCCTCCACCAAAAGCACCAGATCTTACAGCTTGACCTGCAAGTTGAGCTTGTTGTTGTTGAGCCTGTCTGTTTATTTCATCAATCACATATGATTGAAAAGGATTAAAAAATTGTTGAATGTTTGGATTTGCTGCTGCTTGAAGAACTTGTCCAATACCAGCAGTCGTTGTTGCTTGTCCTACGCCTGTAGTTCCCGCTTGTGTAAAAGCTTGTCTCTCTAAAGCTCCTGGTCCAGCAGTTTGTATTGCAGGTAGATTAATAGGTTTGTTCGCGACTTGTCTCGCGATATCCATCAACTCTATTTTTCTTTCCTCTATACCCGGTGCCTCTCTTACTATTTGTGTTTGTGTAGATGGCGTGCTTGGTGGGCTAGATCTACCTCCTCCAAAAAAACTCATGCTTCAATCCATTTCTCAAGTTGTACGTGTCTCTTCTTCCATCCCCATTTTTTGGAAACTCTTTCCCAACCTGGTCTTGCCATGATGCTGAGACGCTTACATTTGTTGTGTTTAGCAAATTCTGTTACTTCTCTTACTAATTGATCTTCCCAATATTCTCTTCTTTTACCTGTGCATATAACTATTTCATATTGTCTAAAGTTTGGTAACTCAGCAATTCTTCCAATACAAACACCAAAAACTTTATTTTCTTCGGTTTCGTCTGAACCAAACATTAACCAACATTGCATTACATCTTTTTTTAATTCTCTAAATATAAACTCTGGATCACAATATTTACCTGAGAATGCTAAAGCTTCTGCAACCATAAATTCTGCTAATGGCCAGAACCTTTCAATATCTTTAGGCTCTATTGGTAATACACTTACTAGTGGCTTAATTCGTTTTTTGCTTACTGTCCCCATTTTTCTCCTTCAATAAATCAAACACTCTTTTGTATCTTGCTTGTTGTTGATAGAAGTATTGGGCACCTTTTTCTCTCATGTCCTTAATGCTATTAGGATTTGCTCCTGCTATGATTCCAGCACCTAATACTCCATCTGCTCTTGTTACAAACTCTCCGTCTGCTAATTGAGCTAACATTGTATCCTCGTCTTTATCACCGACTCCAGCTCCGTCTTCCACATAACCTGATGCTCTAACATAGTTTGTTGCATCGTTTTCATCGTGTGAAACTTTTGATGGTAAATAATTTACACCACCTTCGTTAAATTTTTTTATCTCTGCAATACCACCCGTTCGTAATCTTGTTACATCAAGTGAGTATGCACCTACTCTTGGTTTGCCTATACCTTGTTGTTCTGGTTTGTATATGGTTTCATATTCTTTTTCTTGTCCGGTGTCCGGGTCAATATATTTATAATTACCTCTTTGTTTAGCTAACTCAAGATAACTCATGTTATAACCTGGCATGTAAATATCAGTAGGTCCTTTATCAAAAGCACCTAGCGCAAGCATACCACCACCAGTGGTCAAAGCTAATTTAAGTGGATCAATCTCATCTGTAAAACCACCGCCCTCAGCTCTTTTTCTAAATAACACATCAATTAAACTTCCGCCTTCTGATGCTCCAGAGCCCCCACCTGAACGTTGTGCCGCTAAAAATTTTGGACTTCCTGGTGCAACCATTCCTTGTGGCGCTCGAGAAGGTACTCCTAATGAACTCATTCCTATTGATGATGCTAACTGACTACCTGTTTGTGTTTGTGTAAATCTTGGTACAAAACTTGCTGATGCTGTATTACCAAAACCTGCTGCGCTTACTCCAGGCACCATAGCACCTAAATTATAACCTCCATAAGCACCAATACCAGCACCAAAGAGTCTACCTAACGGTGATGCTCCTGCTTCCTTTGCTGATCTGTATCCTTGATAGCCCCCATAAGCCGCTAATGCATAAGGCAAAAATTGTAGCATTATTTATAATTCTCCTTTTAAGATCTTAAAAGAGAATATTACCATTTTACTTCTTCAAGATCAACTCATCGATAAACTTACCAGAATATGAGTGTTCACCAACATGGGTTATTTCATCTTTAATATAGGCATGACACTTACCACCTATATCCTTCCATAGTTTACAGAACCCAAAATCCTCACCTAGGTATGTCTTCTCGACAGGATCATGTATTGTATCGAAGAAGTTCCACATATTCTTTTTCTCAACCAATTTGCTGTTAATAACTGTATTTTGTTTAATAATTTTATTTGGATATGCTTTGATTAGCTTATCAAAAACTGACCTCTTTATGAGCATTGCTCCAGTAGGACTATGAGTAACCTCTATCACACCATCAGAAACTCTTATGTCTGTGTCATCCTCTACTCTCATAGGATATGAGTTGAAACATTGTGATAGTTGTTCAGGAGTTGTAATCAAACCTTTTTTTATATCCTCAAAACCTTTGTCCCATAAAAAAGCTTTTAATGGGTATGGTATGGAGATTACATCTTTATCTGCATCTAGCATTTTAAAAATAGTTTTTGGATTGAAACTGATATCAGAGTCAATAAACAAAAGGTGAGTTGCATCACTTTCTAAGAAACCAGATACGCAAAGATTTCTACCTTGTGTAACCAAAGATGATTTAATTATAGAATAGTTTGCTTTTACCTTTCTATGAAAACACTCACTATTCAAATTCAACAAAGCCTCTACGTAATGCAAAGATACTTCTGAATGGCAAGGTGTACCCACATACAAATGTGGTTTCTCTTTGTCAGACATTGGTCTGTCTTTCCATATGATTTGTTCTGTATCACCGTCTTTAAGATTTTGCACTTATAACTCCTTTCAAAAAATTTTCCCATTCTTTACCCTTTTTGTTCCAATCATAGAATCTTTTTGCGTATGCTTGTTGAGCATTTAAATGATCTTCAATGTATGGTTCTCCTAATTGATCAGCACAAATATCAATAGCATGAGCAAATGTCTCTGCTAACTTTTTATAATCTTGTGTAAAATTTACATACACTGGCCACTCTGCACATGTCTCATATAATGCTCCATAGTTTGTTGTAATCATGTAAAGTCCTGCAGACATTGCTTCAAGAGCACCTATACAAAATGTTTCTTCCCAGATGCTAGGATGACACCAGATGTCATAGTTTGTTATATTTTCTAATATGTATTCGTGTGGTTTGTATCCAATATAATTTACATTAGGTAATGTTTTTGCCTGATCAAATAAGTGATCATACTTGCCTTTACTAGCATTACTAAACTCACTACCATAAATTTCTGTACTTGAATAAACATCTAATGTAACATTTTTATTATTTACATATTGCATCGCACCAAGCATGACATTTAAACCACGCCAAGGTGTAGAGTTATATAATATTTTTATTGGTTTACCTTTTACATAAGGTTTTCTCGTAGGAAAATTGGTGCAACCGTTTTTAATAACCATTGATTTATTTTGTGGTACATTAAAAATATATCTAAACTTTTCATAACACCAATGAGAATTAAATATATACCATTCGTATTCACTATGTCTGTCTGGATTAGCAAAAAAACTTTGTAGGTTTGGTTGATCGTAAGAATTCTTTTGCCAAAGAATATTAATTTTGTTTGGATCCAAAGGTACTTTACCAGGAATAGATGTACAAATTTGAAACTTATCCAACAAAGAATTGTCACAATGTTTGTACAGCATTTCAAGCTGTAGCTCTGTGCCGCCTCTTGGTTGCATTATTCTTTTGTTTTGCCAAAGAGTGTTAATTTAGCAACAGTAATCTCCACGTGTTGTGAAAAATCATCAGCAGTCGTATCTGTGTTTGTATCAGCTACGTCAGCATCAAAAGCTGCCTTTGATTCGTATACTTTACCAGTTCTTTTATGCTTAATAACTTCTTTTGCCTCTGCTGGTATTTTTTTTATTTCACTCATTTTACTCCTATTCTAAGTTCATAGTTAAAGATAATTTGTTCTCCGCCTTGTCTACAACTTGATGAACAAAACCTTTTGGTATGACTAATGTTTTTTGTGGTTGTAATACAATTATTTGTTTGCCAATTAGCCACGTAGTCTTACCGTAAATCTGTTTGACTATTACATCATATTCATGTTTGTGTCCACCGAAACTTGGTGTATTACCTGGTCGTGAAAAGTAAAAGTTACACCACATTTCTGTTCCAGTGTGCTTATGCAAAAACTCTCTAAATTTTCTAAGGTCATGATTTAAATCTAAAACATTAGATATAATGCTTGTAAAACCTTTTTTAAAATAATCATACCAGGAATCAAATACAAACTCTCCATTGATATTATAAAAGCTTTTGGTTTCGATTGTTTTTAAGTTGTTAATTACTTCAACAGGAAAATAATTTCTATGATTCCACCTATGATTGATTCTTAAAAAATCTAATACTTGTTCTTCCGTTAACTCTAACTTATATTTTTCAATAGCATCAGCAAAAATATTTAACTCCATTACCTACCTTGTCGATTATATTTTTTATAATCTCTTTTTTCAGACTTTGACAATCTTTTTTTATGTCTTCTTGGACGTTTACGTGGTTTTGGTCTAGGTATAAAGTTTTTAAATTTTTGCCTAGCCATTTTGTTGAGATCTATCAAGAAGTGCGTAAGTAATTGCACCTTGAATCTTGTTACTTCCTGTAGCTGCTTGAACTGTTATTGCATCACCTGCTTCTAAATTTAAACCTTCTGGTGTTGCATTGACTTGTGTTTTAGCTCCAACTTCATCTCTAAAAAATTCATACTCTGTGCTAGAATCAGATGAGTCAACTAAATTCATGTTTACTAGAATACCTGATGATGCATCATTGTTTACACAATAAACAGATTTTACTATAATTGTAGCATCACTTGGACAAGTTAGAACTGTGCTTTTGTTTACATCAGCTTGTTTGTATCCTTGATTTTTATATTGTATTGTCATGACATAAAGTAATTAAACGCATCTTGTTCTTCTTTCAAGTCAAATTGAAAAGAAAAGTTAAGTTGATTTTTTAATGTATCAATTGCCTCTATGATCTGTCTTTGATTAGACTCATCATATTGTGGTTTAGGCTCTGGCACAAATGCAGATATCTTTGCCATTATCTTTTTCTTCCAATTGCAGCGGCAGTGTAACCACCATCATATTTTTGACCACCCATACCTTTTGTTAAATTTTCTGGTAAACCAATCGCTTGTTTTTGTTGATTTATTTTTGATTGTTTGACTGGTCCTTGATCTTTTACAGGTGCTCCTGGTTGTGTAGGCATAGCTGCAGCTGTATCCATTGATCCAGAAGCAAAGTCTGCTATCGTTGCTTTTTGAACAGGAGATGCAAATTGTAATGCGATCTGCTGTAAAGCTAATGCATCTTGATTTCTTTTTCTTATTAAGTCATCTCTTTTATCAAATAAAGTTGTATTTTCTAATTTGTCTTTGTATTTAGTAGGATTAGCTTGATACTTAGATAGTGTTTTGTTTATTGCATCAATTCTTTTATTATACGCTCTCTCCAAACCAAGATTCATATCTTTACCAAACTTACCTCCAGAGATCGCTTTCAATGCACCTCCACTAATAGGATTGTAACCTGCCATTAATTCACCTTGTTGAATTCTACCTATATCATCTAAACCATACATACCTTTATAATAGTTTCTTACTGCTGTTACTTGTGGATCTTCTTTAGGTAATATTGCACCAAGAGCTTGTGCACCTAATACCATAGGTGTCATTACTTTTGGTTTTGCGGCTCTGTTCGCTAATGTTGTAAGCACAATATTTTTACCCAAGTCTCGTACACCACCCATTGATTCTACAAAACCCTGAGCTTTTTCACTAAATGTTTGAGGTAATTGCAAGATACCATCAAATGCATTTGTATTTTGTGCTGGTAATTCTGTTACACCACCAGTGTTATTGTCCTGCTGTTGTGATAACATGAAAGAACGAAAGTTTCCATAATTACCGTATTTGTTTTGTAACGCTGGATTTTGCAAATACTCCATTAAAAATTCATCATTCATCATTATCTTTGTCCGTCTGGTTGTATATCAGCCCTAAAAGTTCCGTATCGCCAAGCTTGATTTACAGATGTATTTTCTACTTTTAAACTAGCAAATCTTGCTCGTGCTCTTGTATCTACTTTAGTCGTAGAGCTATTTATTGTAAACGGTCCTAATGGAGATGATGTTTCATTATCCACAGGAAAATTTTTCAATAATATTGATATCTTAGCATCTCCTGTAAGAACTTTAAAGTCTGGCACAAATCTCTTCATACTCATAAAAAATTGACCATTACCCTCAACATCTAAATCAAAATCTCCAGATTGTATAAAAGATGTTATAGCTGTGGATGTTCCTGTTGATAATACTTGATTATTACCTTTCTCATGAGCGTAGTAAGTTGATGATCCATTCGCAGAAGTCACGCCATTAATTGTTGGAAATGTTGGAGTTCCTGTTTTTGAAAACTCTGTGGCATAAGGATTTTCAAATAAGGATGCATCATAGTAAGAGCTTCTTGCTAATGTTCCAGTTGTCCACAACTGTTCATCATAGTTATATGTTACCACACGATCAATAACAGATGATCCGCTTTTTGGATAAAACCAATTTAATTCTGAATATAAAGTATTGTATCCACAATAAACAATTTCACCTGAACTATATTGAATACCTAGGTTGTCACCCCCAGTAGTAAAAACAAAGTCTTCAACTAAACAAGGTAATGATTTTACAGTTCCATCGTAAACAAAAAATCCTCCTGCAGCTCCCATCCAATACACAGCACCATTAACATATTTAATTGAATGTTGACCGATAGCACCGCAGTTAGATCCGACTTGTCTAATAGAGAATGTGAATGGTGTTCCTACAAACTGCATTACATAAGCTGCATTATCAGTAACGATCAGTATATAATCTTTACCTTTTGCTGCTCCTATTATCTTGGTGCCTGAGTCTAACCTAAACGTACCTGCTGTGTTGGTAGATGTAGGTGTCCAGGATCCGGTGGTCTCTTGATCTGAGAACCTGATAAATAATTTATCTTGTGTGCTCGTGTCACCAATTGTAGTCTCAGTTCCTAAAGCTATTAGGTGTCTGTCTCTTTCTGAAACAATAGTCGCTACATTTTTAGTAGGTGAGTTTGCAACTAATGCAGCTCTTGTAATCAATGCATTAACGTTTGAATGTAGAGGATTCCAAGAAAATATTTTACCGTTTTTATTTGTAGCAATAAGTTGCTCTCCAAAATTATCTAATGACCATGATGCAGGATCAAGAACAACCGTAGATGTTGCTGATGCGTTACCCCAACTAACAAAGTTTGATGCGTCTGTTACAACCGCTGAGTTAGAGTGTGTGGTAGCTGTAGTTCCAGATGCTCCTCTCGCAGATATAACTAAATCGTTACTAGATATTGAGCTGTAAGTTATTAGCTCAGATCCTATTAAAACAGTTCCTGATGTTGGAAAACCTGTTACAGAGTTCAACGTGATGTTGGTGCTCGATCCGTTATTACCGCCTGTTGTTCCTGTGATAGCACCGTTAAGTGTCGCTGTCACTGCTCCTGATACTGTACCTCCCCACTGTCCTGTTCCAAACCCATAACCGAATGTTTGTGTGAGTGGTCCAAAACCTGCGTAAGGATTTATGGTCGCTGATCCGGTGGCCGATGTTACGCCTGATGCAGCAGTTGCAAACTGAATAGTAAAGGTATTCGTTGTTGAAGATAAAACCTCAAATGGATTAGCTTCAAGTTGTGCCGCTGTGTATCCTGAACCTGTCGGTGGTGTTACAGATGTAAAAGTAAATAAATCACCTGCCACTAAGCCATGTCCTGTTTTATTGACAGTGATGGTTTGTGGTGTGGATGTTGATGCTATGGTGAATGTTGCAGATGTTAGACCTGTTTCAAGAGGTGTTATGTCATAGAACGATCCACTGTAATATAATATTAAAGCTTTGTGTGTGCCAATAACAGAATAAATCCTACCATCAAGATCACTCCACATGTGTTGATTTCTTGCAGCACCGACCATGGTATTACTTGTAAGTTGCTCCCAACCACCAATTTTTTCTGGTAAGCCGTATCTAAATCTTACATTATCACCATCAACCCACTGTCCTTCTGCTCCAGTTTCAGTGACTTGTTTATTAAATCCGGGTCTTATTGGTACGTTATTTAAAGGCATATGACATTATACACCAAACAGCACTACTTTTTAAGTGTCTGCTCTTTGTGTTCTTTTGAGGTAAGTGGCGGATCATCTTCAAAAGTATGAACACCATTATATTTTTCGCCTAATTTTAAAGCCATTTCTGCTGAAACTTTACCTAACACATTTGATATGTGCTTAGACTCAAGCATGTCAAAAGTTAGACATTTTGTTTTATTTAATATTTCTATCTCTTCGTCTGCAAATATTATTTTAAATTCTTTTTCGCCAAAATCAAATTTCATTTTCTATCAACCATGGGTTACGTCCTTGACCTGGCACTCCTATTCTGTGCCTTTCATCTAATGCATACTGTGTATTTTTACCGTTAGCATCAACATAATGCAAGAAAACTTGTAAGTTCCAATCAGTTCTTAATGGTTCTCTCCAGTGATCTACTTCACATCCCTTATAGATAGCTGCATCTCCTTTGTTTGTATATATTGGTGTGCCATCCATATATATTGGCCAATCTGTGTCATCGCTTTTATCTATAGTAATAGTGGCACTTATTTCACAAGATGGTCTATCTGAGTGTCTTTCTAATGTACTACCTTGAACATACATTCGCCAAAACGAATAAGTTGGAAACAATTTTAGTCCAGTTACCTCTTCCATTTTTGGATGTTGTTTCAAGAGCAAAGCTTCTGTTAATGGATCTGCATAGAAGTTAACCATGTGATTTGTAAAGGCTCCTTGGCCTGGTCTAGTTGGATCCCAACGTGAACCAAAAAATGTTTTTTGATTTCTAAATTTAATTTTACAATAATCAGATATTATTTTTAAATATTCTTTTTCTATAAAATTATCTACTTTAAAATAATCTTTCATGTCATCCATCCTACTACAGCAAATCTTGTGCCTTTTGTAACCTTAGTTACTTTGTGTTTGTATAATAAATTACTTGGAAATATAACTAAAGTATTAGCGACATTTTTTATTGGATATTCTTTGCCTTTAAATTCAAACGTCAATTCTCCACCTTCATAATCATCATTTAAAATATAACTAAAACTAAATTCTCTAGGTGTAGCAACACCGTTGTCTACATGATAATCGTAGAAACAACCTTCATTGTATTTTAATAATTGTAAATCCATATGCCAATCAAATCGTTTGGTAGTCATTTTTCTTTCATCATAATAAACATTTAACATGTCTAGAAAGTAAAATTGTAATCTATTGTACCAAAAAACATCTGTCATAGATGATGAAAAATCTGTAAAAAAATGACCGTCTACTTTTCTAACTTCTTCGTTTTTTGTATCTTGTAATTTAGAATTTATTATAGCTTGTTTCTCAAATATGATATTTGAATTACATAAATTTATTAATGACTCATGTTGTTCCTTTTCCAAAAGGTTATTATAGACACCGACATAAAACAATTCACTCGCTAAATCCATTTTATTTTGTTCCATATTCTATCCTTATAGTTATTTAAAAATTGTAAAGGCCACATGTAATTACTGTTTTTTTGTTTTGTTTTAATTGTCATTTTCCAACTTTCTCTTTTAAAAGGTATTACTTGAACATATGGTGTACCTCTTTTTATAATTTTATCAATCTCTGAATATTTATCACTATTATAAATAATAGGAAAATTAATATGTTGATCGAATTTATCAGTGTTTACTATACCAGGAACAATTGAAAAATAATCTTGAGCTGGGTTATTAAGTGGCGGCAAGAATAAACAGGAATAACCTTTAGGTGTATTTATGATCCACGGATTCATAATTTTAGGAACATCTAATCCTTTCATTTTTTCATAATATGAACTACCCTCTATTTGTAAACTATCATGTCTACTAGCAGAAACTAAATTAGTGTCTTTATCTTGATGCTTTTCTAGAAATCCCTCAAGTTCTACAGCTGTGCCCACGCATGAATATAATTTGTTATCTTGACCTTTTTTATTAAAAATTAAGTTATAATCCATGGGTAGTTTTAAAGTGTACCCTGATGTCATTGTTTCCATAAAAGGAACACAACCTTTGACTGTTCGTTTTCTTTGATCGTGTTTAAGTTTTTTATACCATTCTGGTAGAAAGAACTTAGATGGTTGTGGATAATCTAATTGTAAGTCTTTATAATCTTTATGAGCGCTGAATACTATTTCATTCACTCAATGAGTTATACTTTTTTAACTTCTAGATTCAAGAGGATTTATGTATGTAACACCCTTTTCTTCAATAAGTTCAGGTAATTCTTTACCATTAATTGGATAAGAATTACTTGACCAATCGATGGCTTTTACTGCGTTTATAAAATCTTCATCATAATCTGTACTTTCAGTAAAACCATTAATAGCTGTGTTAAATGCTACTTCATCAGCAAACCCACCAAAATTATTCTTATCTGATATGTCTACCTGTCCAGCATCATTGTAAATAGGATTACATTTTTCTAGTCTTATTTCATTATAATCACTATCACTACAATCTATGATAGTATAACTACCTTGATCTATTCCAGATGAATCAAGTGAAGCTTGATCAGGTCTTATTGCATATAAAGCACCAAACTCATTTGCTTTGTTTTTTTCAAATATTAATTTTGCCATTTTATCTCCTATGCCTCAAACACTCTAATGTATCCACCAGTTCCACCACTACCCCAGTATGATGATCCACCTGATCCAGGCGATCCTAAACCAAGTGAAAGAGATGAGTTGGTAGGATAAGAATGTGTAGCTCCAGGTGCAGTTCCTGCAGTACCAGATGCTTTAGGTGGATTAGCTCTTCCGTTTTGGCCACCGCCACCACCATTTGCTACAAAAGTTCCAAAAGTTGAATTACCGCCAGATCCCGCGTTTGAAGGTCCTCCAGATCCAACAGCGTAAGGTGCTGTGTATGGATGAGTTTGATCCGATATGAATCCTCCGAATCCTCCAGGACCACCAGAGTTTCCATTAAAGTTT